>ENA-UOXV01000986-UOXV01000986.1-marine-metagenome-genome-assembly--contig:-NODE-986-length-40692-cov-6.537146_pt1 | contig 40692 bp, 33 predicted proteins | sample MGYA00238165_ERZ766961 | MGnify/ENA primary metagenome ERZ766961 (study PRJEB28924, sample SAMN03173240) | marine metagenome | biome: Marine; feature: Water; material: Subsurface seawater | place: North... | reverse complement strand
TCCTAGACGCGTCGGGTGAGCAGGGGACAAGCGACGCCTTCCCGCAGTGAGCCACCGCTCCGTCCCATCCCCACTCGCTGCACGGTTGCCGTGCAGCCACCTCGCAGCGGAGCAAACTCCCGCTAGTATCTGACCCGCAGCCTGGGGGGCTCATCCGCAGGCCGCTTCTGCGTTGCCTGGGCGGGCCGTGGGCTCTCGAGTCGTGCTCACTTGCCTCATCCGGCGCCTCGTCTTTGTTTGCGGCGTGGAACGCGTCGGTCTCCGCCGCTCGCTGCCGCTTCCACTCGATCCCGGGCGGCAGTGAAAACGCCACGTGCTGCGTCTCGGTGACGGACGCGGCAGAGGTCTACCTGGCAGAGAGCCTGCTGCAGGATGCGTACGTCGCAGGGGTGCTAGCCGACTCGAGGGCGCGCGTGGACGCGCTGCGCTGCAGGCTCTTCGGCAACACCGTCGGCCTTGTGCTGATGGGCTCTGCGTCCTCCCGTGTCCGCGTCTGCGTGTTCGACTACTGCTTTGGGTCGCCGCTCGTTGCACGCGGAGGGTCCTCCCCGCCCGAGCGACGCCCGCAGTGACCGCGGGCCGCATGCCGCTGAATGCGGCCACCCTCTGAAGTCGAATGCCCCCGCACTCAGAATGGCCGTGCAAGGCGCGGGCGGGGACGCTAAGGTGCCGCGAGATGCGCCCACTGGCGCAGCGCTGGAGCTGAGTGGCTGTGTATTCGACGATCTCCCATGGTCGTGGCAAGGTGCCGCGCGCCCGCGCCGGCTCGAAGGGCGCGGCAACGTGCTGCGGCTCGAGACGGTCGTGCCGCCCGGGGACGCAGCGGCGCCTCTGTATGGCGCAGAGCAGGCTGAGCACGGCGCGCCTAGAAACTCGGGCAAAGGCGGCGGCGCAGGCTTGGACTTGACAGGAGGGTACGGCGTTCCAGAGTGGGGCAAGCGCAGGGTGCGGTGGGTGCCCATCGACGTAGCGTCGGGCTTGCCAGACGCGAGAGCCAGCGCGGGCACGAGCAACGATGCGGGGGCTGGCGCGCTTGGGGTCCTGCCTCCCGAGCTGTGGGTGCCGCCGAGCACGGAGAACGTGCACTCGGTCATGGCGGGCGAGGAGCTAGAGGGCGGGGACCTCGCCGAGCGAGAGATCGCCTGCGCGCGCAGCTGGCTCTCGGGCGGCGGGGCGGACGCAGCGGACCGGCTCCTCGCGTGGCAGCCGCCGCGAGAGGACAACTGGGAGAGGTTCGGCCTCGCCGGGCGGGTCAGTCGCGCCGAGGCGGGCCTGCCGGAGCTTCCTGGGGACGAGGACTCCTCCGACTCGGCGCTGGCTGCTGCGGCCGACGAGATCTTCCGCACGACAGTCGGCGGCGAGCCACTGCGTGCTGCCGTAGAGGCGCTTGCGGGGGAACTCGCGGATGCGCGTGAGGCTGTAGGGGTGTGCCGTGAAATGATGGGCGGTCTATCTGATGGGGGGGACGGGGAAACGAGTGGCTTGCAATGAAATGTACGTGCTTGCAAAGCTTGGGCGACTGCGCAGTTGCTCTACTACACAACTCCACACATGGATTCCTGATGGTATTCACATTGGGGAAGAAACGCGCGCCGCGCTTGCCCCCCCCCCCCAAAACAAACTAGTAGTTGAGAAAGTGGAGGCTACCCAAAGGGCACCCCGTTTCTCAACGAAACGTTACTCCAGGACCGCCAGCGCGTGTCCCCGGCCTCACTCCGGCTTCGTCGCGACGACGAGGGCGAGCGAGTGGGCGAACAGCGCGGCTGCGCCGACGACTGCCTGCCCGCTCACGGCAACGAAGTGCGGCTCGAGGCGATCGAGTATCACCGCGGAGGCGGAGGAAGACGGCGCCTCTGCCAGCTGCCCGTCCGCGTTGTGGCCCCACACCGCGAGCTGGCCAGACCTCAACACGGCCACCGTGTGGCGGTTGCCAAGCGACAGGCCAAGCACGGTCCGGCCGCCGGGGAACGAAACTGCCTCGGGAAGGAGAGCGTTGGTTGTTGTCCCGACGCCAAGCTGGCCGTTCTTGTTGAGTCCCCACGTCTTGACAGCCTTGTTGTCAAGTAGCGCGGCACTGTGCTGGCTACCCGCAGCGATTGCCACGGCCGGTGCACCTAGGCCCCGCACAAGCACAGCGCTTCTGCGCGATTGCGTTGTCCCGTCTCCGAGCTGCCCGTCTGCGTTCAGCCCGAAGGCGAGGACATCGCCATTCGAGAGCAATACAAGAGAATGGAATCGCCCCGCTGAGACTGCCAACACGCGATGCTTTGCAGTCCATGTAGACAGCGCAACTTTCACCGGCACCATTTCGCGCGTCGAGGCACCACCTGTCCCGAGTTGGCCGTTTAAGTTGTTACCCCAGGCCCAGACCGTTCGCCCGTCCGCCACGATCGCCAGCGAATGCTTTCCACCTGCGCCTATTGCTGCTACAGCATCCCCGCCAGGAATTGTAATCGCGACGGGGATGTCGCTGTTGAGCTGCGAGCCGCGTCCAAGCTGGCCGTCCGACCCGACCCCCCAAGCGAATACCTTGCCCGTGCGTGAGAGCGCAAGCGAATGGTGCTCCCCGGAAGCGATCGCGGCACACGGGTCCAGCAGTGGGAAGATGGTGGGGGAACTGCGATCAATCACCAAGTCCGCCGAGCCGTAGGTGCCCCAGAGGATGACCGATCCATTGTGGTGCAATGCCAGTGAGTGCAGCTCACCTCCAGCGACCATTGACACGTTCCCTTCGATACCAGCGACAGGCACTGGTACGGGCGTCGACACGCTCCTTCCGTCGCCAAGCTGCCCGTCTTCACCGGCGCCCCAAGCGATGAGAGAGCCGGCGAGCCTCTCACACTTGATTGACATGATACTCCAGGTGCCATCTCCGAGACACTGTGGCTTCAAGGACGCATAACGTTTTCCACCGAAAGCGGCCACATAACCAGAGCGGCAAGTGACAGTGACGGTGCCTGGTGAGAGAATGAATCCTCGTGGAGACACGAAGCCATTCATCAGCTCGGGATATTCGAAACAGTGTACGCGCGAGCGAAGTGGACGTTCATCCTCAGAAGGCGCACCGAGTGCTACTTCCGAGACAGTCGTGCCTTCGACACGCACCGTGATCGCAGGTGCAACATCCTGTGCACTCGCAGGCTCCTTGATCGTGACGGTGCACGAATAGTTGGTTGAAGAGAGCGTGTCAGTGATGGCTGTCATTGTGAGAACGCCACCGTCTTGCTCCCACTTTGCAGCCTGAGCGAAGTGTGGAGGATCGCACACAACCGGCAATGCGTCATCTGACTGGAGCGGCGACGCCACAAGATTTTGGACGACAACCGCAGACCCTGACAGGAGCGAGGCAGTTGTTGCGAAGCCAAGCGTGAGCACATTGTCGCGTGGCGTCAGCACGTTCAAAGCCTCTGCGTAATGATCTGCCATAGCTGCGCTCTGCATCATGCTCTTGTAGGTGAAACCCGCAACGAGCAACGGTTCCGCATTGCCATCAGAAGTGGCCATGGCCACCTCCGTCATTGCGATACCCGAGCTCCAGATGCGTACTTGCCGCGCCATCTGCCCCATCGCTGGGTTCCGCAGCGTCACGCGAAGTGTATACTCGGTGTCGGCCTCAGTCTGCTGCGCTACAGTAAAAACAAGCATGCCTGAGTCGCGGGCCCACGAGGCAACGGCCGCAAAGCGCGGCGCATTTGAGACACTGAGCGCTGTCGTCGGAGTGGTCACACTGCCCGTGAGCCCTGAAACAGTGATTTCCGTTCCAACATCCAGTGCTGTACGCGCGCGGAAAGTAATCGAAAGTGTGTTGTCTTCACGTTGGGACGCTGAGCTCTGCGCTATGTGCGCAGCAAGCAGTTCGGCCACCAACATGGGCGCGAGGTTTCCTTCGCCAGACACCACATCATATTGCGTTGAATCTGGGCCCGATGACGATATGAACAACGGGGGCGCGCTCTGTCCGGAAATCGGGTTCTTGATGTCGAATGCAAGACTGTACGTCAGTCCAGCAGCAGAGTCCGCGCGCGCGGTGAGCACAAGCTCGCCGGTTTCGGCCGTCCAGCGGGCAGAAGTGCCAAAGACGCGCACCGCCTCGTTGCCAGAAACGCCCGAGGGGCTGAGCTCGCCACGCACCGCCACAGTGCCGGTGGGCGTCGGCGATCCGGTAAGACCTTGCAAGGTCACCGCCGCACCCTCACTCTTCCGCAGCGAGGCAAGCGTAGCGAATGAGAGACGCACGGTGTTGACAGCGCCCGCCGAGGGTGTCGACTGATTTGCGGCCGCCGCCGCGAAACCCACGATTAGCAGCGGTTGGTCGTTGCCCGATAGCGAATCCATTTGTGCAAGCGCAACGTTCACTGCGCCGCTCGCCTCGATCGTAACCGTTCGTGCCGACTGGCCCATCACACGGTTTGTGAGAACAAAGGACACAACGTAAACCTCGCCTTCGAGAGCCTCATCTTGAAGCAAAATCACCAGTGTGCCCGCAGCATTTTCCAACACAGCGGGAGAGCTGAACACCAGTCTCGAAGGCTCTGAGATAAGGCCTGGGAAGGACAGCGCAATGTCACCCGCTGTGGTGCTTACGCCCGTCAGCCCTGAAACGGTAATTTGTGTTCCCGCCGGTAGCGAGCCGGACGCGGAAATAGTAAGCGTGAGAGTATTTTCTGCACCCGAGTCTGCAGTGCTCTGAGCGATCGTTTTGTGCACCCATCCTATGATTTTGAGCGGGTCGCTGTTGTCTCCAGGCTTGTCGACATTCGTACGAGATATCCCAAAATTCACACCAGTTGCAGACACAGTGATGTTTGGCGAAGGCTGGTCGTGCTGCCCATTACGCATGTTCCACGAGAGTGTGTACACAGCATTCTTGTCCAGGGTCTGGTTCAAGGGAATACGTAGCTCTGCGGCGGAAGCGTTCCAGACTGCATTATTTGCAGCACCGTCGACCTGAATTGCCAGGAGGCCGGACGGCGTCTGTGTGCCAGTAAGGCCAGAAACGACGATGACGAGGTCAGAAACAGAAACGTCGACATTGGTCGAAAGCTCGAGGATGAGGTGATTCTGCACGCCATACGACGGTGACTGGTGCCGCATCTCGCGGACGTCGAAGCCTGCGATGAGCAACGGCCCAGCAACGCCGGGCGCATTTGTCATGAGCGTCTTAGACGTAAGTGGACCCGCGCCTCCGAAATCGACGTACGATGTCTGGACCGTGACATTACGCGCAGCTTGCATGCTCGGCCCGTTGCGAAGCTGCACTGACAACACCAACGGAGACCGAGCGGCGGCATCGTTGCCCATCGCTGTGAGCACAATCTTGCCCGATGCCTGATGCCACCGCGCGTAAGATCCGAAGGTTGTAGTGGTTGGTGAGAGTGCCAGTACCGAATTTTTGCCTGGCGTACCGCTGCCGGTGAGCCCCGCAATCGTAATCTTGGTCCGGAATCGACCAGGCATATCGACGCGCACCGTAAGTGTGACAGTGATCGTATTCATTGCACCTGCGACAGTTGTCGACTGCCCGATAGACTTATTGAGGAAGTCTGCAACAAGGAATGGCGCCTCGTTGCCACTAGCAACAATCATCGCAGTTGCTGGGATGATTGTCGAGTTCACACCGAGCGCTGCGATCGAGATTTCAGTCGCGGGATCCTGCCCGTAGGACGGATTAACAAAGGAGACTTCAACGACGTAGTCCACGAGGGCCTCGAACACGCCTGTTGAGCCCAGGATAAGCTCAAGCTTGCCTGTTGCACGCTTCCAACGAGCTGTGTTGCCGATCCCCGCATCGGGCCTGGTGCGAATAGGGACGTCGCCATCCGGCGCGATGCCGCCGACTAACCCCTCGATAACGACGCTTGTGACCCCTCGTACCTCGCCAAGTGAAGCTTGTGCCCGCAGTGTTACGAAGATAGTGTTCAGTCCAGAGGCGGCGGTGGTATCTTGTCCGATCTTCTTCACGACAAAGCCAGCGACGAGAAGTGGTCGTTTGTCGCCTGTGCCAAGCGTTGCGTTGTACTGCGGAACGTAAATTCCTGATGCCGCAATGCCTACGAAGTCCACAGGATCGCGTGTGGTCTCAGGATTGTTCAGCGTGAAGGAAAAGCCATGCTCGACGTGTGCAAGGAGGTCGCTTACTACCTCGAGCACCAAAGTTCCTGCAGCCCTGTCCCATGAGCCTGTCGTGCCCAGTGTCATAGCACCCGCCGGGTGCTGCGAATCACAACACTGATCGGCGGCACGCCGCGCAGCCGGGCAGTCTGTAGGCCAGACACAGATTGCCAGTGCAGGGTTTGTCCCAGTCACTGTGCCCGTGAGCCCAGAGATCGTGATTCGAGAATTTGTGCTCGCGAGCAGGTCCACTCGCGTGCGGAACGAGACATGCATTGTGTTTTCCGCAGCAACGAAAGCATTTGACTGGTTGATCTGGGCGAAGAGGAAGTCCGCAATCAAAAGCGGTGCATAATTCCGCTCCGCACGGTCAAGGAAGAAGGGGACCAAAAACATTCCGCTTGCCTCGATGGATACGGCAGGCGAATCCTGTCCTGTCAGCGGGTTCTGAACCGTGATCGTGACCGTGCAAGTCGTGTCGCCTTCAATTACACTACGAGGCGTAAGCGTCAGTGCGCCAAGACTTCTGTTCCAACCAGCGCTTGGGCTGTAGTCACAGTTTGATTGGTCTGTGCTCGCAACGTCAAGGCATGCCGGCGCACCACATGGGCCCGCTGAGCCTTCCGAGACTGAGCCCGTGAGCCCGATGATTGTCAATTGTGCATCCGTTCTCAAGCGATCCCGTGAGGTGAGCTGGATAGTGATAATGTTTTGCGCTCCAGGGTCTGACGTGCTCTGAGAAACTAAAGAGTCGCTGAAGACTGATAAGATGAGCAGCGTCGCCTTGAAGCCATCTCCAGTCTCCATGATGCGCGGTAGAACGTACGTGGCACCTTCGACACCGAGCGTGATCTCCGGCGCGGGCTGCCCCGCAACAGGATTTACGAGGGTGAACGTAAAAACATTCAATGCCCTCGCCGCAAGGTCCGAGACGAGTGGTATCTTCAACGTTTCGCTCTCTGGATCCCAGACAGCGTCCGCGGCGAAAGCTGCAGATTCGGAGGCGATCTGTCTCGTACTTTCGTTTCTCGGCCCTGCCCTAGTGTCACCATTCCACGTGAAAACAAGATTGGATCCACGCCGTAGGATCGCATTTGTTTGAAGCGTGACTGTAATGGTGTTGACATCTTCAGCATTAGGAGACGACTGGCTTGAGTTTGCGACCAGAAACCCTGCCACAAGTAGTGGTGCCTCGTTGTCCGGACCTTTCCTCATAGCGATACGCTCTGTCACAACCACACCGCGCGTCTCGATGCTCACCGCAGGTGACCACTGGAGCGTCCCGGGATTCATGAGATCCAACTTGAGTACAAAGCGATCCTCGGCGGGAAGCTCCTGCGTGAGCGACAGCACCAGCTCACCAATTGTGAAGTTCCACGCAACGCTCGAGCCATCCTGCGCGAGATAGTTACTGAAGTTGCCCTGCACAGCAATGTCGCTTGTTGTGCCTGTGAGACCCGTAATCACGACGTCTGTACCTTGCGGTAGTGCCGACAGACAACTCAGCGTGATCGTGATTGTATTTTCCGTATGCATGTTTGGCGTGCTCTGCCTGATATCCCGGTCGATGAAACCAGCAATGAGCATCGGCGCACGATTTCCGTCTTGAGAATCCATTTCCGTCACTGTTGTGAACACTGGCCCTGTAGTTCTCACGCTTATGATCTGCGAGCGTTGTTCCACTCCAGGGTTGAGTAGCACAACATCGAAAGTGTAGTTGAATTTTGGGACGCTTTCTTGCTGGACTGTCAGGAGAAGGGTGCCTGTCTGCTGCTCCCATCGCGCAGTTTGGCCAAATACGGCTGTGGCATTTGCACCAAAGATTTCAATCTGACCACTTGGCGTCATTGAGCCCACGAGTCCTGCGATGTTCAGTACGGTCCCGACCTCAAGCGTCGCACGGGTGCTAAATTTGACTGAGATGGTATTGTTGGCCATCGTTGAGGGCGTCTCCTGTAGGATTTCCTTTGTGAGGAAGTCGTTGATAAGAAGCGGCGCCCGATTGCCTGCGGCGGGTATCATCGGACGCGCGGGCAAATCGATGCCAGCGTAAGAAGATAAAGTCACAGAGACAGGCTCCTGGCCTGTGACCTTGTTGCGCACAGGGTAACTGATCACGTATACTGTGTGCGGTACCGAGCCTTGGACGACTTTCAGAACCAAAGTGCCAGTTGTCTGGTTCCAAATTTCATCAAAGATCGAACGTTGTGCAGTAGGGTGTTCCAGTCCTGGTATGTCGGGGTGTTGCGGTACGCCGACCACGCTTCGCACTCCAGTTCGACTGGGGGTATCAGTTCCGGTTAGGCCATCGATCTGGAGCGTGGTAGCGTCCATCGCAATATTTGACATTATCGTGATTCCAATAATGTTGTCGAACGAGTTTGAAGGACTCAACTGCCCGATTTGTCGCACAATGAAGCCCGCAACCATCCCAGGCATGTAGTTGCATCCATCGCAAACCTGTGCTGCGGCTGGATAAATGAGAGGCTTCGTCAAGTATTCTCCAGTGAAGGAATCCCGAGGGAAAGCGCGGCCGAAAGCTTGGACCGACAAAGGGCTGTACTCCTGCGAATCTCCAGAGTTGACAATGTCGAAGGAGAAGACATACTCCACCCCTGCATGCACATTTGGCGCAAGGAGTGCCGGCGAGATGAAGGCACCAATTTGCTGGATCTGCACGACTACAGAACCAGTCGTCTGGTCCCATACCGCCGACTCCTTGATCACCCCTTGCGCACTCTCCGAGACAGGAGTGATAGCCATTGAGTTTGTCGACTCCGTCTTGGTGTTGATCAAGCCTGAGATGTTCACAAACATGTCCCTCACGTCGATATCGGGAGACTCCGGTGTGAAGACAACCTTGAAGTCGATGCTGGAAACAAGCGTGACCGTGATTGTATTCGCGGAGGACAACGAAGGTGTCTTCTGAGCGATGGCACGCGTCGTAAAACCTCCTATTTTCATCGGCGCACGGTTTCCAACATCCCTGCTCATCTCGTAACGGGTAACTGAGATGGCACCCGAAATTGCGATGTACGCTTTCGGGGACTCCTGCGGGGTCGCGGAATTGTAAAGTTGCCACGAGAAGATGTAAGTACGCCTGATCACAGTTGGCTCGGACAACTCCACAATCAGCTTACCTTCCTCACGGTCCCACATGGCGTGGGTCTGAGAACCCGGCCCGCAGGGCTCTACCAACAGGGAAACAAACTCAAACTTGCCCACGTCCCTGAGTCGCATACATCCGGATGGTGTGCTTGATCCAGTAAGACCAGTGATTGTGAGCTGCGAACCACGCACAAGCGCCGACTGCACCCCAAGCGTGACTGTGATTGTGTTCTCCGAGAGGGCGTGCGGCGTGGCCTGCCCGATCGCCTGACTCGCCATTGCGGATGTGAATGATGCAATCAGCATTGGCTTGAAGTTGCCTGGGGCCGAGTCTATCAGAGTCTTCGAGATGGTCACTGGCTCGAACTCGCCGAGTGACAGCACCGGTGCACCTGGTGGCCGCGTGCGGCCCGAGCTGATGTAGACCGGAGGCGGCTCCTGGCCGACGCGTGAGTTCTCGAGTGGGAAAGAAACGATGTACTCGCGACTCGTGTTGCTCTGGGCAAGGACAGGCAACACAAGGACGCCGCCACTGTTGCGCCAGTAGGCGATCCCGCCAAAAAAGGCTGCATCTGGACCAGCCAATTCAAGCTGAGAGTCCGGAGTTGTTGCACCGACCAAGTTCGAAATTGTGATGTAAGTCCCACGCTCCAAGACAGCATTAGAAGCAAGCGTCGCCGTGATGGTGTTGTTACCGCCCGCTGAAGGTGTCGACTGACTGAACATCTTGCGCGTGAAGTTGGCGACGAACAGCGGTGCTCGATTGCCTGCTCCATTTGACAGCAAGAATGGCTCTGTCCGGATCCCACTAGCCTCTATGTAAACATCGCTGGGGCTGCGGGGCTCGACCGGATTCACAATTGTGAATTTGAGAGTGTACTCCGCCTCAAAAACGGTTTCGGTTAGAACTGTCACGACCAACGCGCCCTGCGTTTGGTTCCAAACTGCATAGGAAGGGTCTCCAAACTCGAGGAGGGCAAGAAGCGGCTTTGAAACGCCTTCGCGAAGTACTGTGCTGCGGAACAGTACGGCAGTAGAGTCTGGCAGCATCGAGCCAGTAAGCCCGCGTACGGTCAGGAGAGAGCCAGCAGCTTTAGTCAGCTCGAAGTTGGCAACAAACGTGACGGTAATCTCGTTATAGGAAACGTAAGATGGGTCCGTCGTACTAGCAGAGGGCGTATTCTGCCCGACGGAACCCCTGGTAAACTCTGCGATCATCAGCGGTGCAGCATTCCCCTCACCCTTCGTCACAGGCACAGGCGAGAGTGCAATGCCCGCCGCCTCGATGCTGATTGACGGCGACATCTGGCCTGTTGGGTTGTTGGACACGTTGAACTCAAGCGCATACAAGACACCCGCCTCCAATCCCGTGCTGTTTTCAGCGTCCTCGTACGCCTCGTAGCGCGTACTGGGTTCAGAAACGTTCCCATGGATGATAGTCCTGCGACTCTTCGACACAGAGAGGACAAGAGTGCCCGCAGTCTGGTTCCATACGCCAGTTTCGTTCAATGGGAGACTCACGTCTTCCGGCAGCGTGGACACACCCATGTCTGTCAGAGAACGTTTGATAAGAAGTGAGTCACTTGATGGAGTCGAAACACCTTGTAGCCCACTGAGCGTTATGGTCGCCCCCACAGCAAAATCAACATTGGATCTGAGCGTGAGGAACAGTCTGTTGTCGGCACCGGCCGATGGCGATTTCTGGTACAGAAGACGTGTTGTGAAATCTGCGATTAGCAGCGGCGCAAAGTTTCCGGCTCCTGGGTTCATTGCCAGAGGCAGTAGCTTGAAGTTATCGGCTTCAATTGTGACAATGGGCGCAGGCTGCCCGAGGATCGGATTCAGAAGCTCGAAAGAGACCTCATAGAGAACGCCCGCTATCGTCCCGTTGTTGGCTGTGATGACCAATTCTCCCGAGGTACCGTCCCACTGCCCATCTCCCGCGATTGAGGAGTTTTCGCCGTCCAAGAGCATGCGCATTGCGAGCGTAGAATTTTCGTACGCTCTTACTTCAAGGTTGAGAGTTGACGTGAAAGTTTGCGAGCCAGTCAGGCCGCGAACGGTGATTTGCGCCAATTCCTCAAGTGGTAGAGAGGTTTGGAATGCAACAGTGATCGTGTTGAGAGCCTGGGCTGAGGGAGTGCGCTGGCGGACCGAAGACTCCGTCCAACCGAGCACACGCAGTGGAGCTTCATTTCCTGGTGCAGACTCCATCTCAATCACATCGGAAACCATCGGGCCGTTGATCTGGATGGTAACGACCGGTGAAAGGGTCTCGGTCTTGGAATTTCGAAGAGTAAAGCTGGCCTGAACTGGCTCTCCCGCCTCCAAAACACCAGTGACGATAAGCTCAAGCATCCCGGATTGCTTGTCCCAGACGGCTTCGGTAGCGAACACGGCGGGCTGCACGGTGACAGGAATGCGCGAGCCACCAGTCTGCGAGCCTACGAGATTGCGAATTGTGAATCGAAGACAGTGAGTATTGGTCTCAAATCCTGGAGCCACACTGGTGCAATTGCCACGGAGAACAACATTCGTTGTGAATTCTACAATAATCACGTTGTCCACATCTTGCCCGGGGTTCGTTTGCCGGATGCTTGAGGACGCAATGCGAGCAATAAGGAGCGGTGCGGCGTTTTCGAATCCAAAGTCCATGGCCGTTGCAGATATTGCACGGCCGGACGTTTCGATTTGTATTGAAGATGGAGCGTCCTGCCCCTCTGCAGGATTGACCAGCACAAAAGAGAACACGTACGGAATGTCCAAGACCGATCGTCTTGTGAGGCCCAAGACTAGCCTCCCTGCCTCGTTGTCCCACTCGCCTTCTGGCTGGAAGAGATCTGAGTCACTCAGGATAAGGAGCTGCGTCTGCGTGCTGTCGGAACCAGTCACCCCAGATATAGTGATGAGCGTGTCAGCTGTCAAGGAGGCGCGAGTAGAGATAGTCACCGTCAGCACATTTTCTTGATTGATGGACGGCTTGCTCTGCCCGATGACTTTAGTGGTGAAGCCAGCCACGAGCAGCGGCGAGGCCTCAAGCGATTGCTTGTCCACGACCAAGCTCGACATGATAACGTCACCGCGGCCAGAGAGTACCATATTCGGAGATGCTTGACCAAAAAGCGGGTTGGTCAAGGCAAACGTGAATATATAGGTGAAGGAGTATGATGCCTCCCCACCGTCCATGACAGTGAATGTGAGTGTCTTGTTTACCTGGTCCCATGCAGCACTCTCACCGAAGATAGTTGTATTGCTCGTCTCTACTGCCGTGCTGTCAGGAAGCCCCGCGAGAAGTAAATCCGAATTGTTGCTGGCCGCAACGACTATCGGTATTGGTCCGCTCTGGTCCGATGGGCCATCGAGCCCGCTGAGAACGATAAACGCGCCCGCCGGCAGCGTCGACTTGAAAATACATTGAAGGCGCAGCACGTTGAGCGCACCCTGATCAGGCGTGCTTTGCGACATGCGCCCATACAGGAAGCCGGCGATCTCCAGGGGTGAGAATCGGCCTGGAGCACGGTCCAGCAGAATCCAATCGGAGAGAACGTCAGTCATGCGAATGCTCACTTCGGGTGATGACTGTTCCAGTGCCGGGTTGGTCAGATTGAACGATACGACCAAAAACTCGCCAGGCCCCATAACCACTTCTCGCTTGGCAGAAAACTCTAGGGATCCGTTGATCTGGTTCCAGCGCATGGTTTGAGGCCATTGGCCCTCAGTGAGAAGCTCGCAGTTCCCCGAACAATTCGCGTGGCATAGGTCCACGGTCGGAAATCCGAAAGCTCCATGGACAGTTGTCGATGCGCCACTAGACGCGTTGAGATCCGCATAACACGTGGCGTTGCAGCTCTCTACGCACTGGGCAACCTCAAGTGCTTGCAATCGCCCGCCGCTTGTTCGGTTGACATCCAGGTTGATTGAAACCGGAATCCGATGCTCACTTGTCGCGCTCCCTGTCAAACCTGAAATCGTTACGAATAGTTCCGGATCAAATGTAATTCCTGTCGTAGCGCTCAGAGTGACTGTGATGGTGTTCACTGCCGTTGCTGATGCAGTGCTCTGTTGGATCGATTTCACCGTGAGATTCGCGAAAACAAGCAAAGGTGCATTGAACCCCACGTCGTTCGTGAGCGTCCTTGGTGCCGTGACAATGCCCGATGAAGATATGTCCACTTCAGATTGCCGCTGCGCTCTTAATGGGTTCACCAGGTCGAAGGTCACTATTATCAGCTCTTGTGAGCGCATACGGCCAACCACTTCGAAGACAATGGTGCCATCCGCTTGTATCCACACGCCAAACGGATGGAGTGTTAGTGGTACGGAATAGCTCGTGAGGGAAATTGATTGGTCCAGTGTTTGTGTTCCCCTCAGCCCACTGAGTGTGATCTTGGTATTAGAGTCATCGTAAATCGTGGCGACAGAGGAGAAGGTGACAGTTATTGTGTTCAACTGGCCGGGATATGACGTGCGCTGCCCGATTCGTCCGTTTCGGAATTCGTTGACCAGCATCGGTGCGAAAGGCCCGAGTCCCTTATCGGTCTCAGAAGGAGTCGTCGCCGCGAGCGTATCGAGGGCTGTGATTAGAATTTGGGGAGAGTCTTGCGCCTCGTCGGGGTTGCGAACACCGAAAAAGAACGAGTAAGACCGCGTCGCCACAGTTCCGTTCCCACCGAGCACAATCGTAAGGGTGCCAGTTTCCTGCACCCACTTCGCGCTAGAGAAGATTGCAGCGTCGCCACCGTAGAGCGTCATACCCGGGCCTGGCGTCCTCGTGCCAAGCAGCCCGCTGACGCGAACGGCGGTCCCTGCACGCAGTGGAGCGCGCGTCGAAAATTGAACCCCGATGATGTTGTCAACTCCTGCAGCCGAAGTTGTCTGATTGACCATCGAGGTAATGAAATAATTCGTGAGCAGCGGCGCGGCATGCCGCTCGCCAGTCGCGAGTGGTATCTGCTGTACCACAACCGCGTCGACACCTGTTGCCCATGGGGGTGTCCTCATCTCAATAGTTACATCTGGAGACTCATTCTGTCCGCACTCCGTGTTTTTAAGAGCAAACGAAAACAGATACTTGCCGGTCTTGCGCATTCCCGCCTTTAATTCCAGAACGAAGGGGTCAATTGGAAACGACGAACAAAGCTCCTGCGTATCCTGAAACACTGCTGGTGCACCAGCAATGGTGTTGCATTCTGCTGTACGGGACTTCTGGTAGATCACCTGCCCGTCCTGCGTAACTTTGTCCAGCGTGAGACGACAGCACTCAGCGCACCCGCAGCGATAACAGTCGATACCTCTGACAGTGATCGTCGTCCCCGCTCTCAGCGTTGCACGCGACGTTAGCTCCAGGCTTACTACGTTGTCTGCACCAACCGATGCATTTGCCTGCCGGATCGCACTTGTTGCAAAATCCGCTATGAGCAACGGGGCAGTATTATCCGGCCCGTAGTCCGCTGGCACTTCGCTTGCCACTACGGCATCGTTCACAATTCCTTCGACACCGTCGCGGTCTGGAATGTTGCAGCTTCCCAGCATGTCGATTGCGACCAGCAGAATATCTGGGGAATCCTGTCCCTCCGGTTTGTTCTTGAGCTCAAAAGAAAACGAGTAGGCTTCACTCCGCGCGTAGCTCGGTAGTAACGTGCCGTTGGCACGCACAACCAACGAACTGTCGGACAAACTCCAATCTGCCTCGGCCTCGAATACTCCACCAACCACGTTCACAAGTGGCAGGGAAGAGGTCGAAGCCGTCACGCTCCCATGAAGACCCGAAATCGTAATAATTGTGGTGTTCGGGAGCGTTGAGAAAAAGGACAGCAAAATCGTGAGCGTGTTGTTTCCACTGATCTCGCTACTTGACTGAGTGAGGACTTTGCTCTGAAATCCTGCAATGCGCAATGCTGCGCGGTCGCCTATTGTGTTCTCCACTATCGAAGGAACCATGTAAGCTTGTCCAATCCCAAACACTTGAATTTCGGGCGGATTCTGGCCGGCGAGTCCGTTTACGACCGTAAAACGAATGATATACATCTTATCATCGAATAGCTCCTGGTCACCATTGATTTCGACTGCCAGAGCGCCCCCGGTCATGTTCCAACTGCTCAGTATGAACGGGGAGTCATCTGAGACGTTTCCGTCCACTTCAGGGTAGTACAGTGTGGTCATATTTTCACTATCTTCCACTCCATATTCGAGTGAGAAGTTAGTATCATGCGCTATGCCAGTGAGTCCTGAGAATGCGACGGCGGGCCTTTCGTTCGGATCCACTCCGGGTACGTCCATTTCCCACGGGATCGGGACATAGAAGGACAGCGTGATTGTAATCGTATTCACACGACCAGGGCATGAGGTCGACTGCGAAATTGATTTGGTGCGGAACCCACCGATCAACAGAGGGGCCAGGTTGTTCGTTGGCTTGTCCATTGTGAGGGGAGTAATTCGGAAACCTTCGGTCTCAATACGGATCCCGGGCGACGCCTGACCCTGCAGCCCGTTGACAAGGATGAACGAGAAACTTAGCTCTTGTCCAGGTGAAGTCGCTCGCGTCACTAGAAGCGTCAGCTTCCCTTCACCTTGATCCCAATCACCTGTCTGCCCTAGAAAGTTTCCGAACCAATCCGACTCTGGATCCGAAGCGTTGCCGTTTCCAGTCAGCGATATACTTCCAGGCGGTGTTTGAACGACGCTGATCTGTGAGATGACCACTTTCACGCCGGGAACAAGTGGCACGGAGGTGCTAAAGGAAGCCATGATCTCGTTTGGAGCTCCAGGCACAACGGAGACATGCTCAATGTACGCTCGTGAGAAGCCTGCGATATTGAGTACCGCCGCATTTCCCGTGGCGGTGGTGACGGTTGTCGTGATCAACGAATTTCCTTCCGAATCGAGGACGCTCGCCGACACGGTTGGTGAAGTCTGCTGAACGACGCCGTTCATCACCTTGAAAGCCACCGTGAACACCTCGTCGACTGGAAGATCGTTTGCGGCCGACACTGTCAATGATTGCATTGCTGCATCCCAGATCCCATCTGCCAGGAAAAATGGCGTGCGCAAGGTTCCGCCCGTGGACACGATTTTAATGCTACCAGAAGGGGTAGCGATACCAGTTAGATTTGAGAACCTGATCATGTCCCCCCTGGCGATGGATGCGAACAGCTTCAACGAAAAAGTGATAGTGTTTTCAGTATCTTGCGCGGGAGTAGACTGCACAGCGCTCGCTGTTTCGAAGCCAACAACCGATAGCGGCGATTGGCTTAGCAGTCCAGGCAGCATGATTGCCGGCTGGAAGTCCACACCACTTCCACTGATAGTAATTTCAGGAGAAAATTGTCCCTCGTCAGGATTGATTAGGCAGAAAGAAAACACGACGGTTTCGTTGAACGCGATGTCCTGCGTGACTGTCAATTCGAGGCTGCCGTCCGATTGGTATGCCGGCGAGTGGTACACATTCCCGCCAGTTGTCGGCTGCGTGTAATTCAGGCTGAGGTCTCCGTTGCACTCGGCGCAGCTCGAATCGCCGCATACAAGTCCTTGGATGGTAACTACGGCATTGTCAGTTACGTAGAATTCAACATTCGCCTGAAGCGTGACCGTGATTATATTGTTTTGTCCGGGGTTCGAAGTTGATTGGCCGATTTTACGAGTTGTGAAGATCTTGAGCGTGCAGTCGTCGATAGATGAAGCAAGCGCACGTGATGTGTAACCAACGCCGAGCGCATCGAGGCACGAAGAGCGTGTCGCCCCCCCAACGCAGAAGAAGTCCTCCTCACAGGGCTCACAAGCAGTGACGGAAGTACCGTAGTAGCCTGGAACGCAAGTGCACTCTTGAATGGTGCGTGAGTACAGATTACTTTCCGTCAGGAGCGGGCACTTCAAGCAACCCTCAATCGTCTGCCCGTAATACCCTGGAAGACAACCTGCTGAGTGTACAAAGAGGGCATCATCTTCGTGAGAACCGAGGAATACGTCGTGATTTGTGATGGCGCAGCTGAATCCCAGCGCCTGCGAAGCAACAGCGCCTTGCTCGATCCGCTGGAACGGTACAGGGTCCCAGCTTCCGTTGCGAGCAGCTTTGAAAACATACGCTGCGTTGGCCCGAAATGCCCCAACCACCGCGTAGAGGTCCGAATTCGATACGCAGTAGCCGAACTGACCGTCGTCGATCACCAAAGTTGCGTTTGGGATGTCGGGCCAGACCATGACATTGACCATGTCTGAGTCGCCATCATTCGGGACATTTGCATCACTTGAATTGACCAACATCGTTTGAGAAGAGAAGATGAAGACTGTGCGTACACCTGGCGCGCCCACGAAGAGATGGCGATCTGTGAGCGAGACAGAGGCGCCGAACATTGTATTACCAGCATCAACGGCCAACACCGTGACACCAGCTGCCGAGAAGCCGCCGGTCTCATTCTTCGCGAACATGACGACCCTGTTCACGTACAGCGCTGCGACGGCAAGGTGCTGCTCTGTCATCGCCACATGGTGTCCAAAGAAAAGTAGGTCGGTATGCTGGTCAAGGTCCAGAACGCGGCTCCAGCTTTTGTCCACACCGCGTGAGTACAGGAAAGCCTTATTGTCGCCGTAAGCACCCACGAGGATATACGTCGATGAGGCAGCGACTGCCATGCCGAAATTGAGATCTCTTTGCTCGAGCACCGACGAGGGAGCGGCGGACCAAGCGCCCGCCGTGTTCTGATCATACACATATACCTTGTTCTCGTTGCTCCCAACAACCGCGAAGCTCAAACCATTGACACCGTGGATGTCGAACGCGTCATGCACAGCGACGCTGGTACCGTAGTGCGGAATTTCACCACCATAAGGGCGCTCAAAGACCTTCGTGGGTGCCGAGGACCAACCAGTGCCGAAGACTTTCTCGTACAAGAAGACATGGTCGGCGCCAAGCGTCGAAACCAGAAGCAGATTTTTGTGCGCAGCGATGTCGTATCCGAATCCAGGGTCCTCGTGATTGACAAGGGTCAACGCTGGGACGTTTCCGAATGCCGTTTCCCGTTGGAGATTGAACAGATTCGACGGATCGTCATAGCACGACATGCCGTCGCCAATGAAGCCAAGGTGGCATCGACAAGAATAGCTCCCATTTGTGTTTACACAAAATGCAAAATCGGTGTCGCAAGTCGTCTGCGAAGGTCTGAGACACTCGTTGATGTCTACACATGTCGTTGCCGGGAAACCTCCCGGCACCGAAGTATTCGATGAGGCGTTCCATACAGTCGTTGCATTACAGAGCCATCCCACCTCGACCTCACAGATGTCAGAGCAGCCGTCCCCAATGTCTTCATTCCCGTCATCGCAAAACTCCTCAGGTTCAAGGAACCCGTTACCGCAGTCGGCCACAAGGTACGCTGCAACCACAACTTGCACTTGCGGGAGCCCAGCGGCCTGCAGCAAGTCGTTCAGACGTGGATTCTGCAAGGCGTTCCCGAGGTTCGGCCAGTCGTCCCCATTTGCATCCAGAACAAAGGTGTAGTTCGCAAGGACAGTGGCGTTTGTCAAATTTGTCGCAGTGGTCTCATTGGTCGCATTTTCCATGGCCTGCAGAAGTCTACGACCTCCGCCGCCACCCGAGCCGAGCAAAACCTGTACGTGTGCCACTGGGATGCCCGCAAGATCTGCGAAAAATTGTCTCAGTTGCTCGAAGAAGAGCACAAACAGTGATGGGTCCATCGCAAGAGTGAAAGACATCTTGATGTCCTCTGGGATGCACTGAGTACCGTTTCCGATATACTGGGAGCGGCATGCACACGTGAAAGAGCCGGCAGTGTTATTGCAGTTGGCCCGCAGCACGTCACAGTCATGCAGACCCTCCGCACACTCATCAACATCGATACAAACTGTATCTCCACTTCCAGAGAAGCCTTGGTTGCAAGTGCAAGCTGATGCAGTCGAAGAGCCAACAGGCGAGCTCGAGTAAGGAGTGCACAGCTCACAGTCGTCAGAGCCAATGATGGATTTGAACTTCCCTGCCGGGCAGTGTGCACACGCAAACCCATTCTGCCCAAATGTACCCACATCGCAGAAGCACTCGTACAGCGATTCCGCCCCAGGATTCGACACCGATCTTACCGGACAGTTCGAACAAGTTCCAGGACCCTCGTAGTCTTTGTACTGATTCGCAGGGCAAGGAGTGCAATCACTGAGTCCGTCACCAACGAATCCCCGGTTGCACGTGCAGTTGAACGAGAATTCGCTCCCCTCGGGCGAGACCGCATTTGCAGGACACGAAGTGCACTCCAGCGGACCGGAGAAATTCTTGTATGTACCCTCCTGGCAGAAACTGCACGTACCTTCGTCCGGAAAGCCATAGCGATTGTCCGTGCTTCCCTTCACACACAAGCAGTCGCGGCGGCGACCGCTCCCCTCAGATGATACCGAACTCTCTTGGCACTCGAGGCATGTATCAGGCGAAATTGCCGCAACCGTCTCCGAGTACGTGTCTGCAGGACAAAGAGAGCACGAGCCCGCCCCGATCATATCTTTGTAAGACCCTGCTGGACACTCTGTACATTCAGCGCCGTCGGCACCCGTGTATCCCATGTCGCACTTGCATGAATCCAGTGTGCTGCTACCTTCCAGCGAAACCGCGAACGAAGGACAGTCTAGACACATTTCTGGCTCCGACGCACCCACTTCCGTCGAGTACTTTCCTGGTTCACAGCCAACACAGGAACCAGCGCCTGCACCCACCTTGTAGTAGCCAGGTGTACATTGCAAGCAGGACTGTGGCGTGTCGTCTTGGTATCCCGGTCGGCAAAGGCAATTTTCAAACCCAGCCGAGCGGCTTGGCGAGTCCGAGAAAGTTGGGCAGGCGGTACATTGGCTCGAGCCAACCTGGTCCTGATAAGTGTTGTTTGGGCAGACGAGGCATGAGCCGTTGCCCGTGAAGTCCTTATACTCTCCAAGAGCACAGGCTGAGCATTCACGTTCATTCGGACCGAAGTAGCCCATAGCGCATTCGCAGTAGAAGGAGCCCTCATTATTGAAACAAGTGGCGTTTGAATTGCATGATGTTTGTGGCGATGCAGTGCACTCGTTGATGTCCTCGCAAACCGTTCCATTTCCAGCCCATCCACATGGGAATGTCTCCAAGATGTCATCGTAAGTGCAGTTGAACTGGTTGCACGCACACTCAAACGACCCAAATGTGTTGGTGCAGTTTGCATTTTCATCACAATCATGAAGATCCAGATTGCATTCGTTGAAATCGAAGCAGAGCGTGCCATCGTCAGTCCCATTGAAGCCTACTTTGCAAGAGCACGTGAAAGAGCCCACAGTATTGAAGCAATCGGCGCTGTACACTCCATTCTCGTTACGTGCACAAGTGTTCTCGTGATGGGACAGGCATTCGTCAACATCAAAGCAGTCAGTCCCGTCGCCCTCATAACCAGGCCAGCACGTGCATTCAAACGATCCATCAGTATCCGAACAATTCGCAGTTGGTGAGCATGTGTGCGTACCCAAGTCACACTCCAAATCGTTCACACAGGTACCGTTGGTCCCTGCACCGGTGTACCCGTCCTTGCAAGTGCATTCAAACGACCCAAAAGTCTCAGCGCACAGCGCGTTAGGGTCGCAATCGTCTGTCAGCCCACATTCAGTCACATCTGAACAGTTCGTGCCCGACCCAAATGGACCCATTCCCGTCCCATAAAATCCAAGACTACACTCGCACCTGTATGGGTGTTCCCCGTCATCAGGCACCATCTGGCACGTAGCGTTCTGATGACAGGTGTTGTTCCCAGTAGTGCACACATCGACACACACCGTGCCATTCCCCTCATAGCCCTCGTTGCAATTGCACAAGAAGGACCCATCTGTGTTGATACACTCTGCCTCCAAATCACAGTTGTTGGTGCAAAGATCGCATTCGTCCACATCAAAACAGCTGTATCCATCGCCGTCGCGCCCCGCTGAGCAGTTGCAAGTGAAATTCGTTTCGGTACTTATGCAGACTGATACCTCCTCTGGACAGTCATCCAGCCCAAGGACGCAAGCACCAGTCGCCTCGCAGAACGTTCCGTTTCCGGTATAGTCCCACTTTCGGCACTCACACTGAAATGATCCCTCGGTGTCGGTACAGTCAGCATTCTCATCACAATTATTCGTTGAAATTACGTCTGTGCACTCGTTGATGTTGTCACAGTACACCCCATTCCCATCTCGATCCCGGTAGCCAGATTCGCTCGAATTGCACGAGCACACGAAAGAACCAAACGTGTTGGTGCAAACGCCCACATTTGCCGCGCAATTGTCAATCTGAAGAGCACACTCGTCCACATCAGTGCAGTTGACCCCATTCCCCTCGAGCCCGTCTACGCATTCACACGTGAAGCTTAAATTCGCCGTGCTAGTGCACGTAGCATTCGCATGGCAATTACTCAAACCGATTTCACACCGCCCCGTTAAACTGCAATTGACGCCGTCGCCAGTGAACGCCCACTCGTTGCACTGGCACGTAAACGAGCCATTCGTGTTCGAACAACTGGCGTTTCCGTGGCAATTGTGCGCCCCTGCGCATTCATCAATGTCCACGCAAGCACTTGGATGCTCAGAATTATCTCCGAGTGGATCATAGCCCAGGTCGCACGTGCATGTGTGACCCGTCTGCGTGCTGTTGCAGGTTGACAAAGCTGGGCAATTGTCAATCCCCCTCTCGCAATCTCCTGTCGCCACACAAGTAACCCCGTCCCCTTCATACCATCGTCTACAGCTGCATGCGAATGACCCGTTGGTGTCTGTGCAGTCTGCGGTATCGCTACAATCGTGGGTAAGCGCCACACACTCATCGATGTTCACACACGATGAGATTTCTCCTAAAGCTCCAGATGAGTTATAGCCTTCGTCACACAAGCAGTACTTCCACTGCTTGCTGAACGAGTAGTTGAAGGCACAGTAAGATGCCCCAGGACACGCTGATGTGCTATCGCATGGGGCACCTTGAAGCGGGATGCACTCCAGGTCTGAAGTATCGTTCCAGATTCCAGATTCCTTCCCAAGGTCGAAACCTGCCTCGTCGCACTGACATATCCCACTCGATGCCTCAGCCGAGATAGCACACGAGGAATTTGAGGGACAGTTGGCGCTGGTTCCGTTGCAAATGATAGTGTGCATCGCTGTTACAGGCACCAAAAGGAGCGTGGATAACATGTACGCGAACACCTGGGCAGGCAACGACCCTTTCGTCAGTGCGCCTGATATGGCCGTTTCCTAGGCCGCTGAACGGTAGCATGAAAAGAGAACGAAACCAGCTTCGGCGTGCCTCAGTATAAGTTTACAGGCATAGCAGCAATGTGTTCTACGCAGGACAGGCAATAGGTTTGTAGCAGGTTTTCAGCAAGTGGCAGTTCGAAAGAGGGAGGCGAACACACCAGAGCGAGAGCAGCAGCAGCGACACCGTGAGGAGCTCTTCCTTTCACGGTGCGACTGAGTGCTGGCCGCCGCGACGTGTGTTCTGCCCTCTGTGAGAGCTGCCGCGTCGGCGGATGAAACCCCTGCGCCGGGCGCCATCCTGGCGCGCCAGCTGCTGTTTGATGCGACCAGGGACGCGGAGCTCCCGTGCCCACGCCCCCGCGCCTGCTGACAGTGTAGTCCTGCCGCGACGCATCAACTATTTCTACGCCCAACAATAATGAAGGTTTTTCTGTGACTATGCCATGTTCGTCCGTCGCCTTTCGACACACGCCATTTTCCTGCACTCCAAGGCTCTGGCTATGATGCGTGGCACTTGCTCCCACCCCAGAACTCGTCGGCTGCGGCTGCGGCTGCGGCTGCGATACCGCATGCGATGCAGCAGATCGGTAGGCCGCACAGAAGCGATTGTGTTTGTTCGGTCGCTCCTGGAAATGTTGTGTATCGCATGGCGCCAACTTCGAGGGATCCGCGATGCCGCCCCCCAAAGCCTGCGCCGCGCCGACAACCCCTGCCCGTCGACTTGCCGCTTCGACCTGTGCCGAACCGTCCACGGTACCAACACGACTTTGAAAACCATGCTTCACTCGCTGCAACTTGACCCGTTGCAGCAGCTCTCCCCGCAACGGCACGCCCCCCGCTCTGGCGCCCGCTGTACAGCCATCCCCCCGGGCCTCGCTCCGCCCGTCCCTCGGTCGGCGGCCAGCGGCTAGTCCGCTACTCGCCCCCATCCCCCCGTCATCCATTTCCCAACCCCATATGCTCCCCATTCTTCGACGGGGGGCGGGCGGAGGCGAGCCGTCCCGCGGGACAGCCCACCCCCTCACTGACATTGGGACAGCGGTGATTGATCAAGGCGAATGGGCATCGTGCAACTTTTGAGGTTAGGACGTTTACTAAACGTCAAAGTTACAGAGAATTTTGATTCGCACCAAATTGAATGTGTTTTGCCCTGCACATGTGTTTTGGTCTGCTAGCTCCCGCAGCGGCGACGAGAACGCTCAGCGCGATGATCAGCAAGGATCAAGTTCTCCGGGGAGCGTTTGCACTCGCTTTTCTTACGCTAGCGGCACAGCAGGCTCAGGCAGCCAGCTCCGCCAATCAGTCGGTGCGCTCGTCCCCGGTGGTTGTGTGTCGTCGCGCGATATTCGCGCACGTTCGCGCCGCCGCCCGACCGAGCCGGCACATCCTAGCTCCGTGGAACTCACGGCTCTAATCGTGACACTAAGTCCGCAATGCTTCGCTACTGGCAGGCGGGCGATCCCCATGCTGGGGATGGAAAGGGTGGGAAGAAGCCAATCCCAGGCGGCTTCGGGGATGCATTCCTCTCGTCCCTGCTCATGATTATTGTCTCTGAGATCGGCGACAAGACGTTCTTCATCGCCGCGGTTCGCAAATAACGCTGTTCTTGTCTTAACGCTGTTCTTGTCTTGTTTAGCGTGTTTGCTCGGTTTGGATCGTAGGCTTGCTGGCGAGATGTAGCCGCAGATAATCCCTTGAGCGACGACCGTGCGCTGCAGATCATGGCGATGAAGCACTCGAGGGCTGTGATCTTCACAGGCGCACTTAGCGCTCTCGCTGTCATGACAGTCCTCTCTGGTCTGTCAAATTCCAGAAACGATTCGCTACATTGCTCAGCCTGGGAAACAGAAATCTGATTCCATGTCACCAGCGCCTCTAATTGCACGCTGCTTGCCGCAGCCGCCGCTGGGTACGCGTTGCCGAATTTGCTGCCAAGGACTTACACAACCTACGCGTCCATCATTCTCTTCCTGGGCTTCGGTATCAAGATGCTCAAGTCATCTACCGCCCGCCTGCCCCCATCCCGATTTAGTACCCGCTGCGGATCATCTTGGACAGGTGGACCACTAAAACGTGTTGCGGCTCACGTCCTGTGGCTTGAGCGCAGGGATGGGTACGAACTCGAGGGGTTCAATGTGTCTGAGGAGTTGGAGGAGGTAGAGAATGAGCTATCGAAGCAGGGTAAAAAGACAGATGTTGAGGCAGGTCAAAGCCCCCTTGAGTTTCCTCGTGTCCCCTCTGTGCACGGGCCGTGCATTTAACAGGAGGCCATGCTGAGTGGCGCTGACACATGTGCATGAGCACTGTAGGTTCGCCGGAGGAGACCAAGGCAACGCTCTCGAACATGGTGCTCTGGCAATCATTTACTTTGACATTCCTTGCTGAGTGGGGCGACCGCTCGCAAATCGCAACTATCGCGCTGGTGCTGCCCTTCACACGGCTTGCAGACAGAAGTCGGCCCGTGAAAGATCCTAAGAGCTTCAGATCCGCCTGCCTCTTCTGTCTCTCTTTTAGTGCACTTTTGATCTAGGGTGCTTCCTTACGATGCCTGAGGCTCGGCGAACCGGGAAACAGGCGGCGCACAAAGATCCTTATGGGGTGACCGTCGGCGGGGTTCTTGGACACGCGTTGTGCACGGGGCTTGCAGTCTTGGGTGGCCGAATGCTCGCAGCCAGAATATCGGAAAAGACCACGACACTGTGCGGAGGCGCGCTCTTTTTGCTCTTCGCAATTCACGGCTACGTAACCATCGGGGCGAGTTGCCCCCTTGTTCTCCCCGATTACCGCCGTAAGAATATCCGGAATGATTCACGCACTCAGTCGTGGGTACAACGGCACTGACTCCTTTCGCGTTTCTGCAGGATGCTTGAGTGCGCGGCGCGCAGGCTGTGCTCGACTCAGTAGCGTCACCAGTTTTCTGTGGCGCATGGGACATAACCAGCATCATAAACATCGCAGAAGTGCACAAGCACGGTGAGGGGGACTTCTGTCGAAACGCTTTATTTTTTGTTTGCAAACATCGGTGCCTCTCCGAGCATGCTTCATACCGAACTGTCCACAAGTCGCAGTGACGAAGTAAGCTGTCAGGCTTGCAAAGAAGGTAGAAGTATCAAAATTGTCACCAAGATGACGTCGTCTTCGTCCTCGCGCGACGCGTCCTGCTGCCACCTGCGCTCGTGTTCCCCCAAGATTACGAGAAGACAGATCGACACAGTCGAAGGCACGCCTCAGATGATAGTTGCAGTTGGTGCAGATGATAGGGGCAGTTGGTGCGAGCTCATCAGAGAGCGGATTGTCCTTCCGAATTATACCGCACCTCGAGCGAGTTTCAAGGCTTGGGGCGAAACGGAAGGTTGATTTAGGTACACCGCCATTTGAAGCCACTCATTGATAAGGAGATGACCAATTGGTAAAGGTGACCATCAACCCCGGGTCACAAGCCCATAAGGGGCGTGGCGCGACACTGGGCCTCCGGGAAACCTCCCGCAGACTTGGACCACAAGTTGGGCTACAGGGAATCGCACTGCAAGCAAGCCTGCACTGATATCCAGTCGACTGCTCGGGGCGCCTTTCGTTTCGGGCCTCGAACCCCCAGCAGCCCTGGCCCCGCTGTTTTGCGAGCGGCGCCGTCTAATTCAGGCCCAAGGTTGGGTTGCGTCCCACCTGTGTGTCAGCTGGGATCTGCTTGGTGATCTGAGATGCTGCGCGCGTGAGCTCGAGGAAATGGCTCAAAAAGCGCCTCAATTTTTGCCTGAGTTCAAAAGCGTTGACTTGCTTGACCTCTAGGATCGCTCCTGGGCCTGCCTCCCTGATCGTTCGTCTGCAGCGGAACAGCGACCTTCGTGCTGAAGGATGCAGGCGGCAGCGAAAGCGGTGATGGCCGCGCAGATTGCGACAAAGAAGGACCCAGAGTGTGTCAAGGTCGTGGTCCGATGCCGTCCGATGTCTCGCAAGGAGGTTGAGGACCAGCGCAAACGCATCGTCGAGATGAACGGTGACCGCGGCGAGGTCACCGTGCGAAACCCCGAGGCTGATCCTCGAGAGCCGGCGAAGCCATTCACTTTTGACCAGGTCTACGACTGGAATTCAAAGCAGGACTACCTCTTCGAGACGACAGCGCAGCCGATTGTCGATTCAGTGCTTCAGGGATACAATGGGACTGTGTTCGCATACGGGCAGACCGGTACGGGGAAAACGCACACAATGGAAGGACAATGGGAACCTGCAGAGATGCGTGGGATCATTCCCCGTGCATTCTGCCGAATCTTCGAGAAGATTGAGGCCACTCACGACCAGAACTTCCTCGTCCGCGCGTCTTTCCTGGAGATCTATAACGAAGAAGTGCGCGACTTGCTGTCCAAGGACCCCAAAAACCAGCTGGAGCTCAAAGAGGACAACGAGCGTGGTGTGTTCGTGAAAGATCTCACGTCGTACGTGGTCAAGGGAGTCTCCGAGATGGAGAATGTGTTGCTCGCGGGCAAGAAGAACCGCTCGGTCGGCGCGACGTTGATGAACCAAGACTCCTCGCGCTCGCATTCCATTTTTGCAATCGTGATTGAGTCATCTGTTGAGTCTGCCGACGGGTCCCGCCACATTCGCGCGGGCAAGCTCAACCTGGTCGATCTCGCGGGTTCCGAGCGGCAGTCCAAGACTGGCGCCACAGGCGACCGGTCCAAGCCGTCCCACCCGCCCACCCAAGTTCATACTGGTCCCCATGAGATCCACAGACAGCTCATTATTCGATTCCGAGCAGGCTCAAAGAGGCGACTAAGATCAATCTTTCATTGTCGGCACTCGGCAACGTCATCTCGTCCCTCGTGGACGCCAAGAGCAAGCATATCCCGTACCGTGACTCCAAGCTCACGCGTTTACTACAGGACTCACTGGGCGGTAACACCAAGACTGTGATGGTTGCAAACATGGGTCCAGCGGATTACAACTACGACGAGACCATTTCGACGCTGCGCTACGCGAACCGCGCCAAGAACATCAAGAACAAGCCCAAGATCAACGAGGACCCCAAGGATGCGATGCTGCGCGAGTTCCAGGAGGAGATCGCGCGCCTCAAGGCGATGCTCGAAGGGCAGCAAGGTGAGGACGGCGGGAGCATAGATGCGCTGAACGACTCTCACGATGAGACTGGCACACGCGAAATGGTGCATCAGATGAGCAACCGGCAGCTGGCAGCAGTCAACGACGAGCTCGCGGCGCAGCGCGCGAAGCTGCGGGAGGCGGAGGACATGCGCGAGGAGGAGAAGTCGCGTGCGGAGGAGGAGATCAGGAAGAAGGAACACGCGCTCGCTCGTGAGCAGCGCGAGCGAGAGCACCTCGCGTCGCAGCTCAGGCTTATGGAGGAGAAGCTAGTGGCAGGGAGCGCGGATGCAGAGGAGGCGCGTCAAAAGGAGGAGGCGCTGATGCGTGCGCAGCTCGAGCTGGAAGAACGCCGTGCGGAGCAAGACCGTATGCAGCAGCAGCTGGAGGAACACGAGGAGATGGCTGAACAGGCGGAGGAAAAGTATGCGTCGATCCAGGAGGAGGCGCAAGCCAAGACCAAGAAGCTCAAGAAGCTGTGGAGCAAGTACGAGGAGGCCAAGGCCGAGGAAAAAGATTTGCGACACGAGTTTCAGCTCGAGCGCGAGGACCTGCTTGAGACCATCCGTGAGCAGGACCGCCAGGCCAAGCTTCTGGAGCTCATCATCGAGAGCTTCATTCCAGCAGAGGAGCACGGCAAGATCAAAAGCCACGCGTACTGGGACGACGACGTGAACGACTGGCGAGTCGAGAACCAGGAGCTCACAGGTGTCAACCTCCGTAACCCCGTCAACAAAAAGAAGGGCAAGAAAGGCGGCGGGGGCGGCGGCTGGATCGGGGGGCTGCAAGACGCCTCGCACATCAACGAGGACTTCGCCGACGGGCCGGAGCAAGCGGCGCCGGGAATGCCCAACGTGTACTTCTCCTACCCTGCGCAGGAGGGCGCGCCCGCGTACATCGACGACAAGGTTGACCTCCTCGCAGACAAAGGCGGCGCGCGAGCGTCCTCCTCGCGGCCGAAGTCGCGCGTGCGCGACAAGTCAGCCCGCCCGTCGTCGGCCGTCAAGGGCCGCCGCAAGGACAAGGAGAGCGACCGGCTCATCCCTGCGCCCGGAACTAAGCCCCCGGAGGAGGAGTTCCCTGCTGCGCGCGGTCTCGTCGGACGGTGATAGCGCGAGCTGGGCATGCGTGCGCGTTCAGGTTCTGAAGCGAAGCGCGGGGCTCGTGGCTGGCGTCAGTGAAGCGCCGGTCGCACTGCACCTTCGCTTGAATTCATCAATTTACACATGTATGCCATCCCCATCTTTGAGGCCACGTCAAAATTTCTACATCACTTTCGCAACCGTTGCTGCCCCCTTAATTCGCGCCACAGCTGCCGTGCAAACTGGCCTGCCTCAGAGTTTGCAACCTCCTTGTACGTGTCCGTGTTCTGCATCTGCTGGACTTTGTACGACGCGCCCTTGTACACATTTGTGCTCTTCACCGTCTCGGCTCCCTTCTTGGCGCCCTGCAAAATGACAAGGACGAAGTCAACACTCGCGTCGTTGATGCCGCAAGCCACTACGGAAGCGTTCGGCACACCAGCACCTTTTCCACCCCATCAGGCAGCTCTGACACTTACATCTTTTATAGCCTTCGTGCCCGTCCATGCAAGATGTTGGAAAAGCGGGCTGTTTGCGAGCCTGGACGATCGCACCCAGATCAGCAGCTGGGGCGCCGGAACCCGGGTTGAGCTGACGAAGGTTTGGGCTCACAGGGCCACGCAAAGAAACGAAACATGCGTAGGGCAGGCGATCACTTGGACACAATCGTACGATGGATCATTGGCGCCATGACGCGGATGAGATTGTGTAGATTGTTCATCGCAAACGCCCTCCCCCGCAGAACTGAACCAAACCGAACGAGAGGGTGCTCCGAACTGTCCACTTTTGAGAAAAGTATTATTATTTCGGAGGCGAGGTGTGGATGGATTTGGGATTTTCACGGAATCGGTAAGACCTCGAGGCTGTGGTCTGAGGCCCCGAGGGGTCGCCGCGCAGATAGAAGCTTCGAGCACGATGCGAGGCGTGATCGTGAACGTGTTGATTCTATCGATGTTGTCTTGCACTGCTGACGGATTCTCCGGTGTCGCGCCGTTCGCGCTCAGGAAAGGAGGGCTCTCGTTCTCGAGCGCTAACGGCGCTCCGAACGTGCGCGCACCGTGGGCCGCGCCTGGACTGCGCGAAAATGTGGGTAGTCTCCGATGCGCCTCGACCAACTCTTTTAATTCTGTTGAGAAGGCACTGGTTGAAGCAAGAAACCTCGGAGATTTCACCTCGACGCTCGAGAAGTCTCGCATTGTCTTCGTGAAGTTGTACCAGGGGAAGTGCCGCAAGTGCGTCGCGCTTGCGCCGAAGTTCAAGTCGCTGGCCGAGCAGCACGCAAGCTGTGGTGACGTTGTGTTTATGAAGGTGTGTCTCACGCCTCTAGCATCTCCAAGCGGGGCCCGCCGCGCTCCTAAAAGCTGCACAAGATAATTTGGTCCGTGCGCTAAACGCTCCTGGGACGGGCAGGTTGCGGCAGACAAGCTGCGCGAGATCGCGGAACACACGGGAATCAAGAGAGCACCGACAATTCAAGCTTACGTCGACGGCGTCCTCTTCGAGCAGATTGTGAATCCCTGCCCCTTGCCCGCTTGAGGGGTTGGTCGCGCTGGCAATGTTCGATGCTCAGCGCCGGCGGCCTGCGCAGTGTTCGGCTGCATGGCAGCCATGCACCGGCGCTGATAGGGACACTCCCTGGCAGGATGCGGACCAGGACACCAAGGAGGTCTCAAGCCGCCTGAAGAGCCTCGTGACGGACGTGATCGGGCAGTACCGGGGCTTTGGGGGCACGACGGGGATCGGCGCGCCCGCGGCTGAGTCAGCTGTGGAAGATGCCGATATCGCCAGTACGGTGGACGGGATGGATATGGGTGACTGTGGCCCGGACGGGTGTGAAATTGTGTGGTAGAGGGTGCCCTGGGCACGTGTGTCAGCCAGCATTTACAGTGCGGTCCGTACGATCCGTCCCAGAGCAGCAGCCCTTCACTGCTCTGCCGAGGCGCTGCTGCGCTGAACAAGCCGTCGCTGCACTGTTTCCGTCCGCGATAAACCCCAGCGAACAGAGCGATTGGAAAGACCAGACGGTTCCACACATCCGGGACTAGGGTTCAGGGCATGTTCCACCGAGTGAGGCGGGCCCGTAGGTTAGGGGGGCCAAAGTCTTTGCGTGGACCGGAGAATCCCACAGATCCCAGTGCTTGACTGCGTGCCGTGTGCGGTGGAAGCAGCTTAGCAAGGAGCTCATCCAGTTAGCGTCGGAGAGCAAGTAAGGTGGCCGTGGTCATGGGTGCCATGTTGCGCTTCGCCCTCCGAGTAGGATTGCTGGGTGCGATATTCGTCCTCTCGTACGCCGGAGACGCTGGTCTTTCGGGTGGCGTTGCGCTGGAATGGCATGATCTACACTATGCGATAGCAACCAAAAACGGTGGGAAGCTCAAACACATCCTAAGCGGGCTGCATGGACGAGCCACACCAGGACAGCTTGTTGCCATCATGGGTCCCACAGGTCCACCCTGCATAGAAACCCTGCTGCTTTGCAGTCTGAGGCCTTCTGTTCAGCATATCGATCCATGGTTATTGAAGCAATGCGGAACCGCGCGAGACTCTACTCTAAGTACGAGTCACTGGACTCCGACTTGCAGGGTGTGGCAAAACCTCTCTACTAAACGCACTCGCTGCGCGGACAATGGCGTGCAAAGGGGCCACTCTTCGGGGATCGGTGTTGGTGAATGGCCAGCCGCGAAACGATGGCGCATTTCGGCGCATGTCGGCGTATGTGCAGCAAGATGACGTACTCTATGCGCACCAGACCGTGCGAGAGACTTTGGATATGGCAGCGCAGTTGCGGTTGCACGATGCGTCCTCTAAGAGCGAGCGAGATGCGCTCGTTGACAACCTTGTCACACAGTTGGGTCTAGTCAAAGCGCAGGTTCAACCATGCCATCCCTATACACGGCACCCTTCAGGCGTGCGCTGGATCTGACCCATCAACGCCAATATCGACCCGCACAGGACACAGAGATTGGTAACGAGCGCGTGCGTGGAGTGTCCGGGGGCGAGCGAAAGCGGACAAACCTCGGTGTGGAGTTGATTTCTGACCCGTCTGTGATCTTCCTCGATGAGCCCACCTCTGGTCTAGACTCCTTCCAGGCCGAGTCCGTCATCCAGACGCTCAAGAAGCTCGCGTGCAACGGGCGCACTGTCTTCACGTCCATCCACCAGCCGTCATCGCAGATTTTCGCGCACTTCGATCAGCTTCTGCTGCTCAGCGAGGGCCAAGGAATCTACTTTGGGCCCGCCAACGAGGCCGTGTCGTACTTCGCGGGGCTCGGACACCGCTGCCCGAAGCTCTTCAACCCAGCCGACTTTTTCCTCGATCTGCTCTCCGTAGACTATCGGTCTCCAGAGGTATATATTCGACCCGCCGAATGCGCCTGCCGCGTGCCTCGGAGGCCACTAGTACCCCCTAAAACACCTCCAATCTCTGCGCGAGTGAGGTTTGCACAATTTTCAGAGTTGTTGACGGCCACAGGCGCTCAATCGCACGACAGCAACGGTAGAACGTCTCGCAGTTGCCTACAGGCGGAGCGCGCGGGCACAAAAAGCGATGCAGGTGAACTTAAGAATTGCGGAAACGCCATCGGGACAAGCCAAGAAGCCCGAGGGAAAGCCCAAGGTGCCGATCGCGCGGATGCGCTCGCTGCGCGACCTGCTCGCCGTGGGTGCGCCATCGGCGCCAGAGCAGGAAATAGACGGGGGGGGGGGGCAAAGTGAGCTGCGGAAACCACGGGCAAAGTACGCAGCCAGCTGGATCCGGCAGTTTGGGGCGCTGCTCCGCCGATCGCAGCGCGAGGTGCAGCGTGATCGCACGGCAAACGTGATCCGAGCGTCTACCAACATCATCTTTGCGAGTGCACTCGCGGGTACAATCTTTGCCCCGGGCGCACGCACGCACGCACGCACTGAGCGGGGCTGGGTGTGGCAGGGCTGTACTCGAAGAAGTTTGTGGACCCTCAAAAGGCGATTCAGGAATGTTTCTTGAACGCCCCTGCTATGCGCGCAGTGCTTTCGCGCTGCCACACTGCACCCACGCATAGCCAGAAAGGCAGCCCAGACCTGATGCCCCCCCATCGTTGCATGGCAGGATCGTACCGGCGCGCTCTTCTTCATCGTGGTCAATCAGGCTTTCTCCTACATCGGACCCGCGCTGCAGTCATTTGCGGTTGAGCGTGGGGTAGTGCTACGCGAGCGCATGGCACGATCCTACCATGTAATTCGCCCCTCAACCGACCCGGCAGTACTGCATATGTGTCCTACATTCGCTGCACGCCGCGGGCTCTAATCATGCGTGCTTCTTACTGCGCAACGTGGGTGCAAGGTCTCGGCTTACTATGTCGCCAAGTTGATTTCGGAGGCCCCAATCGCAGTGGTAGTCCCGATGGCCTTCGGCAGCATCGTGTATCCTGCGCTCCGACTCCAGCGCAACCTGCGCCGATTCGGCACGTTTGTCGCAATTCTAGTGCTGAATGCACTTGCTGCAACGAGCCTCGGACTGGTCGTATCCGCGGGAACAAACTCCTTGAAGGCCGCTTCTTCCCTCGCACCAGTCTGCATGGTCCTCATGCTTCTCTTTGGCGGATTCTACGTGAACGCTGCCAACATCCCGCGCTCGCTGCGCTGGCTCACCCGCGCCTCCTTCGTCAACTTTTCCTTCAAGGCCTTGGCCCTCAACGAGTTTTCCGGGCTGGATATCCCCTGCCCGTCTAGCGCGTCGGACTGTGTTCGCTCGGGCGAGCAGGTCCTTTCCCGGCTTTCCTTCCAGGACGACACGCTGTACCAGGTGCTGCTGTGCGAGGCAACTCTCGTCGCTGCAATCAACTTTCTCGCATTCGTACTCTTGAGACGCAACATGCCCAAGTTCGAGGTCATGCTGCCGCCTCCGTCAGAACAATGATCCAGAGCGCTGTAAGAGGCGTCCCCTTTCAACTTCGCGCCCGCACTCAAGCGTGGGCGGTGTCGGTGAAACTCTTTGTAATTCGTATTACAACGTTGCTCACTGCGGCAAGTCGCCGCAACGATTTCCAACCACTCTTAGCCTTCCCGAGGCTAATTCGATGCGCCTTTAGCGCAACTTCTGCCCCGTCCGCAGTACAGGCGGGCCGGGCGGCTGCGCTGCTTGTCCGCAGGCTGCAGCAAGCGGCTTACGGGTCGACTTTTTTCCTGCGGGCCGGCTTTTGAGGCGCGTCGGGGTCCATGATCTTGCGCGCGGTCGGCAGCGCGTCCTCGGTGAAGCCGACGCAGTAGGAGTACACGACCATGATGATGAGGTACACGATGAAGACCGTGAACTCGACAACCCACCCCTGGTGCCGCGCGGCGCGCTCGTCGAAGGTCGGGTCCTTCATCCACTTGAGGAGCGGCGCGGAGAGCGTGGTCTTGAAGCCGCTCTTCTTGATCGACTCGTCGATCGCGTCGTTGTAGTACCTGTCGCGTTCAACCCCGAGCCCCGCACGGTACGGGTGGTTCCACGCCTGCCGCTCCGGACTCTTCACGAACGTGTCCGAGTCGCACGCAACGTGCGACATCACCCCGACCCAGGCGTACACCGGCATCCCCTTGGCGGACGCACCGTCGAGCACGGGCGCCACGCAGTAGTAGTTGTACACGCACGTGCCGACGACCGGCAGCTTGTCCTTGCAGAGCTTGTACTCGCCCATGTACTCGGTCGCCACGGCGCCGTCCTTGAGGTAGAAGATGGCGTTCTCCTGGTAGTCCTTGGCCACCGTCGAGAGTTTCGCCAGCGGCGCGTCCTGCCAGTGACAGAGAGGCGCTCAGCCCGTCGCGCTGGGCACTAGCATACGGGGTGAGTGATTCCATTCGTTGCTGCGCGTGCTTTTTATCTTGGCAAGCCGGGGCACTGTTGAGCGGGGGGTGCGTTCGGGGGGTGCTGGGGACTCATGGTACTCGCGGGCCGACCTTGATGAGCTCTGAGCCGGCCGACTTGGACCACTCGACAAAGAAGTGGCCGCCGAGGATGCACGAAAGGAACAGCATCATGGCAGCAAGCATGATCGGGCGCGCGAGCTCGTAGCGGCCGGAGACGGCCTGGAAGCCCGCAAAGCAGAAGGACGACGCAAAGAAGATCATCATCATGGCGCAGCCTGCGAGCCAGTTCACGTGCACGCTGGTGGCCACGCTTGCAGCTGTTCCGAGCACGAGAAGGCAAAATCCAGCCCAGCCGTACTCCTTGCCGCCAATGACGAACACAAAGTGAAGCCCGGCGTGGATAGCGCGAATTGGCGTCGGGCGCAGCGGCTCCTTGACTGTCGCCTCTCCCTCCTCGGAAAGAAGGGGCTCAGCCTCTTTGGTGTCCTTCGCAGTCATGGTCTCAGTCTTTGACACTGCAGCGTGGCTCAGGGTCAATTCCAGAAGGGGGGCCCGCGCCCAACTAGCAGCCGAAACTAGAGAAGAAAGGAGTTCTGCAGGTTTGGGCAATGGCAGTCGGGGACGCGTACTTCGCAAGTCCAAAGACTTCAGAGATGATCGCGCGCGTTGTCCTTGACAACTCCCTGCAGTCAGAGAATTCACAGTGAGACATATATCGGGCGCGCTCGGTGCACAGTGTGCTGACTGCGTGCAAGCCCGAGGGGGACTCTCGCCCGCAGGGGAAGCCGATGCCCTTCACTATTGCCGCTCTAGCGCACGAACGCAAGCATGAACTATACCAGGCAGAGAGTTTCGGTCCTTCGATGCAACTTTCGCGGGGCACAGGGCCCAGCTGCACATGGAAGTCCGGGAAGCTGGGGAGGAGGGGTCCGCCCTTCCTCACGGGACCCCCGCAACATCACGTGGGGAGCTGGAACCACACACGGCGGGGGGGACTGGCGCGCTCTATACAATTGATTGGCGCACTACTTTTCCTGGGGGACGCTGAGGTTGGGGGCGTACGGGGAGGGGACTGCTCGCGCAGGCCTTCCAGCCGGGTGACGATGCAATTCGCCAAAAGGGGCTCGGCAAATCATTTCACCGTGGTATATCGGTCTACGAGTATCAGTATAGTAGTCTTTTCTTCCATGAGACCCATACGTGAAGTTCACTTTTGCGCTTTTTTATTAATTAAAATTAATGCGTGTAAAGCAAACAGAAAATCGCAGCGACATCTTCGTGCATATGGAGGACGTAGATGTGGACGTCGCGATTGTCGGGGGGGGTATTGGTGGTCCTGCGCTTGCTCTGGCTCTCCAAAAGGTCGGTATAACTCGCGTCGCAGTATTCGAGCGCGATGCGAGTCATGACGAGCGCTCTCAGGGCTACGGCCTTACGTGAGACCCCGCCCCGAGATTTCTGATTTCTGCACCCTATATGCCGTAGCAGGCCTACAGCCGGTGCCACTTCCGAGGCAGCTAAGCATGACTTTGACGTATCCATCGCACTCATTACGGCAGGCTGCAGCAGGGCTCAAAGGTAACGCAGCGTCTGGGCCTGCAGCTCAAAGGTATCAGCTCATGCTCGCACTACTCGTTACTGCCCGATGGAGAAATGCTAGGCTGGTACGGCCGTGAGCTTCTCGAGACTCGGCCGTACAGTGAAACCCATGGACACAGCACCGATGGCGACGTGTGCTGGAAGTGCCACGGATCTACCGTCGCGCCGCAGAAGCATCGCGAGAAAAAGGCTGGAGCACCGCCGCGCCCGTGCGGGGTTTGCTCCGGCACAGGCGTCACCTACAGCAGGATGCCGGGCTACAATGTTCACATCCCGCGGCAGCTCCTCCGTGCGCAGATCGTGCGAAAGGTTCCCCCTGGTGTCATCCGCTGGGGCTACGAGTTCGAGTCCTACGCAGAGGACCCCGGTGCCGGTGTTGTCACCGTGCGCTTCCGCGGCGTGCCTGATCCCCTGCGCGCGCGCGTGCTGGTGGGAGCGGACGGCATCTACTCCCGCGTGCGTGTGCAGCGCGTGTCGACTCCACTGGGCGCAGGCCAGGCTCCTGCGAAGGGCGCGAGCGGGGGCGGAGCTCGCGGACGCGAGGCAGACCTCAACCCGCTTGGAGTCGTGGTGAGGCTTCTGCCGAAGCGCCCCTTCGTACCCGCGGGACTCTGGGGGAAGGGTCGGGGCGGTCGTTGCGGCGGGGCCTGGTTTGAAGTGGCGCGTTTGAGCAGGTGGTCCTTGGGATCGCTGCGGTTTCACATCCCCTCGTGGACGCACGGATATTCCAGACGCTCGACGGCAGCACACGGCTGTACGCGATGCCCTTCGCGCCCGCGCAGGAATTCGGGGCCCCCGCCTCGTCCATGTGGCAGCTCTCGTTCCCGTGGGTCGAGGGCGCGGCGGATGCGGCGTGCTTACTGGAGGCTTCGCCGCCGTTCTCGCCCGCGGCGCTCAAGGCTGAGGCTCTGAGGCGCTGCGGCGCTTGGCACACGCCAATCCCCGACCTCATCGCAGCGACGAGCCTCGATAACATCACGGGTCCGCCCCGCCGAGCCCGCCGTCGCCCGCCGTTCTGCGCCCGCGCGCATGCACGCAGCGCCCCGCCACTCGCCCTCCTGCCGCGGCGCTCACGCCCGGCGCCCCGCGGCGCAGGCTACCCCGCGTTCGACCGGGAGCCGATGACGACGCTCGGCGACCGCGGGTCGCTCGTCACGCTGATGGGCGACGCCGTGCACCCCATGTCGCCCTTCAAGGGGCAGGGCGCGAACCAGGCGCGCCCCCGCCCTCCCGACGTCCCTAGTGGGGCGAGGGCGCTGCGGGCCGATGCGCGGCGCGCTGAGCGCCGCGCGTGTGCCCTTTGCGGGCCCCACAGGCACTGGTGGACGCGCTCAGCCTCGCGGAGGCGCTGCGCCGCACCGCGCTCGCGTCCGACGAGCACCGCGCGCCCGAGACGGCGCGAACCCCCCGCGCGCGCCGCCGGCTGTGGGGCAGGTGGAATGCGGGGAAGTTGCGCCGGGGTCAGGGAGGGAGCGGGCCGGAGGTGGCTGAACGCAGCGATGACTGTGGGCAGGTCAAAGCAGAGATGTGGGCAGAGAAGCTCGCACGTGCAATCGAATCTTCCAACTCTGCTGCTGCGGCTGCAGCAGCAGCCGCTGCAGCCGCTGCAGCCGCCGCAAGCCGCGTTCCACCGCTCGGCGTCGCGGAGGCGCTGCGCGAAGTGTACGAGCCCGAAATGCTGCGGCGCGCGGCTGGAAAGGTGCGGCGCGTGGGACCCATGGGATTGTCTCTGATCCCGACGCGAGCGGGGTTCCCGAATCTCACAAGACCCCACGCTCGCCCGCGCAGATTCTCGGCTCCCGGGAGGCTGCGCGTGTTCTGCACACTCAAGCAGCGTGCGCGCGGACCAACTGCCCGCGGGCAGGCGCGGCGCTCGCGTGTGAGGCGGGACGCGACGCGGCGCACGGGCGTGGGGGGAACTGCGCGGGCGCGGGCGTGGACGAGTGGGGCATTACGGGGCAGGAGGCGCGGGTTCTTGCGGGGCGGACAGCGGTCACGGAGCACGAGCAGACACGCGCGCGCGCGGCGCTGGTGGCGATGCTGCAAGCCCCAGTGGGGCGGGTGGTCGGAGCGGCGCGCCGATAGCGGCGCCTGCAGCGACTGTGCGCGGTGTGCGCAGCGCCTTCGATCATGTCCCGCATTTGTACATGATTTTTCCTGGTCCAATGGCCATGTGCGCGCCAACCGCTGGTCCTTCGCCGATGCGCGGCGGACTTGGGCAGAGAGCAACATCGGCTATGCCGACTCAAGGCTAGGGGGCAGCAATCCGTGGCAAGGCGGGCTCGGGTGGGTCGCCGAGGGAAACTTCGCTCATCATCGGCAGCAGCCATGGCGTCGTCCCGCATTAAAAGTTAACGTTTGAACTAATGTGGCCTTTCCAGAGGGAAGGCCGCGCGGGGGTGTTTCGTCCCCAATGGAGGTCTTGTGGGGCAGGACCCGTTCGTTCGGGGAATGGGATGGGGTCCATGAGCCCAGCCATGGTCCTGGTCATGATAGTGAAGGGGCTGCGGCAACTGAGAACTCGAACACGGGTTGGTTTGCCGGGCTGAAGCTCCCAGACCTTGGGGAACATGTCCAGCGCTACACAGAACAGATTACTCGGGGTGTTTCCGAGGGTGTAGGCCATGTCGGCGAGACTCTTTCTCGTCTGTACATCCCCATCACCCACTCCACCCACTCGTGCTCCTTCGGTAATGTTTCGCCTTTCAAGGCCAGGGCCTCACTGCAGTGTCCACTGACGTCGCGCCCAACCGGCAGAAACCCAGACCCAAACGACGACTTGGTGCCGGATGCGGTGAGCTCAACAGATTCAGAGTCGGTGGCCTGGGGGGATTTGCGCCATTTGCACGAGGACTTTGCAAGCGAGGAGCAGGTGCCCTCGCACCTCGCTTCTCATGCCGGAAGGCAAGCGACACCCTGACGACCTTTCTCCACGAGCAGATTCAAGAGCTAGAGTCTCTCCAGGAGGACGTTGAGCGTCTCAAGCTGGTGCTGGAGGGCTATGAGGCGCATCCCTTGCTCACGCTTGCCCACGCGGCGACACACCCTCAAAGCGCTGCGGGCCAGGCTCAGCTCCTTTCTCTCCGCGGCAGGAGCGGGTAGGGCTGGCTCAGGTCGAGTCGCGCATTGCGGACGTAGATTCTGTCGGAAAGCTGCCTGTGCTGACCTGCAGGTGCACCCGCCATTTGGCCCGTCTGGCTGCGGGCCGGCGCCTGTTGAGTGCGGGGGCGAGGTGCCAGGGGGCGAACGTGGACGTGCGCGCACCAGCGCGACGACTTCGTAGAGATGGACCTGACATCGGCTCGGAAAGGCGCACAGCGCGTGCACATTTACCAATGCTCTGCAAGCGGGAAGTTCCTCACGCGCATGTGCTCGGTCCGCGTGCTCGGCGAGTGCGAAACGCTGGCCGTTGCGGACTGTTCCAAGGTGCTCGTTCTCGTCGACAGCTGCACCAAGATGGCGCAGATTATGCGCTGCGAGAAGATCACACTCGTATTTGGCAGTGTGCTCCCGGACATCGAGCTCGTCGACTGTAAGGTCCGCCTATGCATTTGCTGACTCGCGTGCTGGTGCCACGTTCTCTCATCGCACGCTTTGCTGACATGCCCACTCGCGCCCGTTCAGGATGTGAACATTCTCGGCTGCATGCCCAACGCGACAACGCACACATTCCAGACGTCCAAGACGTCGGAGGTGCGGATGAAGGTGCTGCAGAACGAGATCGTGGACACCGCTCCGGACGTACTCCTGCAGTCTCACCGCATGCGGGAGATGTTTCTCCCGGACGTGTCGATCGTTGAGGCCAAGGGGCACGTTCTCGAGACCACACTGGGCACCCTTCACGGTTCTTCCGAGACATGGACACGCCACGTCAAGCTCACGGAGGAATTCAGCGAGGTTGACCGACATGCCGGCGTCGTCACGCGTCTCGCGCAGCATGTTCGCGCGGATCTCACAGTATACTCACACGACGCGCAAGAGGTTGGCCTGCGGCCGCCCTTTGCGCCACCGTGTGCCCTGTGGTTGCTGCAGCGGAGCTGACTTTTCGGGATTGCACCTCCCAGGATATCAAGAATCGGCCCGCAGAGCTGCAGAGGAGCATGACCGTAGCACGCGCAGTAGGGGGGCTTGCGCGCGGCGCCAACGCCGGCGCATCGCTCGTCGCTCGCAGGGCCGCGGGCAAGAGCTGAGTCGCAGTTGCCGCTGGGCCGCGCGACAGGCCACTGTACGAAAGCGCGAAAGTTGCGGGCTACGAAGCGCGGCTGGGCAACAGAGGCACGCGGTGGCGTAGAGACGCGGATACCACGGACCTCCACAAATGTACAAAAAAAAACATACCGCTCCTACACAAATGTCTTGAGGTCGTTCTGGTGCTTCTCGTAATGCTGGAGTGTGCTGCGCGACCACTCCCCGCGCACGTGCCGAAGCAAGTCGCCGTCAGCACCGCCCTCTGCCGTGTGCTTCGCCGCCAGGCGCGCGCGCGACGCCTCGCGCTGCCCCCGCGCCACGTACCGCTCCCGCGCCTCCGCAAGGTGCTTTCCCGGATGCGCGCCACCCGCTAGGCGATACCTGAAGCAAAAACGAGACACACGGCGTGTCCGATTAGTACGGGGCGAGGGACGCGGCGTGTCCACTTAGTACG
>ENA-UOXV01000985-UOXV01000985.1-marine-metagenome-genome-assembly--contig:-NODE-985-length-40715-cov-6.682882_pt1 | contig 40715 bp, 41 predicted proteins | sample MGYA00238165_ERZ766961 | MGnify/ENA primary metagenome ERZ766961 (study PRJEB28924, sample SAMN03173240) | marine metagenome | biome: Marine; feature: Water; material: Subsurface seawater | place: North... | reverse complement strand
TACAACCAAATACCCTTGCTACCTTCCAGTCCTGGGGGAGTTCATTGGGAGCTGGCCGTATAAGACTTGCCCAGGCTGCAAATTTACAAATGATTATGATACCACTACAGCGAGACTGCTATATTTGCTTGTCTTTTATTTTTAAGTCATGAATAAGTACAGAAATTACCTCAACTATGGTTCCATGGCAGGCCTTGCAGGCTTCATCGCTTTCATAGTATATTATGCAATTGGTTCCAACCCTTACGGAAACATAACATGGTTAACTGCATGGATTCCTATTGTATTCATCTACCTCGGAACTAAAAGACAAAGGGATACAATACTTGGTGGAGCGATGACCTACGGACAAGCTTTTGTTGGAGGTCTGATCATCAGTGTAATTTGGGCTACGCTTTCAGGGATGTTGGCCTATTTGTTCGGCACCTTTATCGATGCCAGCTTTGTTGAAATGTATCAAGAAGAAGCATACCAAGGCCTAGAACAAGCGAAAGGATTCATGAGTGAAGAAATGCTTGAAGCAGCTTTCGAGCAAATCGATAAAGTAACACTGAGCACCATGATCCAAGGAGATGTGTTTAATAAAATCTTTGGAGGTTTAATTCTCAGTTTGATCATCGCTGGTGTGAACAAGCGTAAAAAAGACATCTTCGAAGTAAGCGAAGAACAAGAAGCTTAATGCACAAATATCAAGTTTCCATCGTTGTCCCTCTTTTCAATGAAGAGGAATCACTTCCAGAGCTATTTAGCTGGATTAAGAAGGTTTGTACTGAGCATCAACTGAGCTTTGAAGTAGTTTTTGTTGACGATGGCAGCAACGATACTTCCTGGCAAGTTATTGAAGACATAAGCGCTCAAAACCCTGAAGCCAAAGGAATACGTTTCCGTAGAAATTACGGCAAATCTGCTGCCTTAAACACTGGGTTTGCAGCGGTTAGTGGTGAGGTGGTTATTACCATGGACGCCGACCTTCAAGACAGTCCGGAAGAAATTCCTGGCTTACGCAATATGATCTTGGACGATGGTTTCGACCTAATTTCTGGATGGAAGCAAAAACGTTACGACCCAATTACCAAAACAATTCCTACCAAGCTTTTTAATTGGGCAACGCGCAAGATGTCGAACATTGAATTGCATGACTTTAATTGCGGCTTAAAAGCATACAAGTATGATGTTGTAAAGTCAATTGAAGTTTATGGCGAGATGCACCGATACATTCCGGTAATTGCTGCTCGCGCTGGCTTTAGAAAAATTGGTGAGCGAGTGGTTCAACATCAAGCCAGAAAATATGGAACGACCAAATTTGGTTTAGAGCGTTTCGTAAATGGCTTCCTCGATTTATTGAGTATCATCTTTGTCACGCGCTTCGGCAAGGCTCCGATGCACCTCTTTGGATCTTTGGGTAGCATCATCTTTATCTTTGGCTTTTTGGCTGCAGCCTACATCGGAGCTGAAAAACTTTACTACCTAAACATGGGCGTAAAAGCGCGTTTGGTAACAGAAAACCCTTGGTTCTTTATAGCCCTTACTTGTATGATCCTAGGGACGCAACTATTTCTAGCTGGCTTCTTAGGTGAACTACTCAGCAGGAATAGTCAGGACCGAAATACCTACCAGGAAAAAGAGCGCATTAAGCTCTAACTACTTAAAGAAAAATCCTGGAAATGCCTTGTGCTCATTTTGCTTGAGCAAATTGATTTTGACTTGGCTTTTTAGAAATCCATAGCCATAAGCTACGAACTGAATCAGACTGGTAAAAATAGCCATAAAGCTTATTTTCACATTCTTTGTTTTGATCAATGCGTCAAAAAAGATGAGCAAGAAATAGGCATCTACTAAAAACCAAAACAAAGGGATTTTATAGCCTATAATTATGGCGAATACCAAACCCAAACTAAATACTGTTGGAAACCAATAGGTGAGCTTCGCACTGCCTTGATGCCATTTGTTAAGTATGACACGCACTACTCCGAACTTATAGACTTGCTTGGAGAATTTCTGAAAATCGATGCGCCGTTTGTGGTAAACATGTGCATCCTTATTCAAAGCTGTATCAAATCCAGCATTCCAAATTCTAAAACTCAAATCTGGATCTTCACCTGGATGAATTTTACCATATCCCCCTACCTGCTTATAACACTTTCTCGAAATTCCCATATTGAATGAGCGAGGCTGAAATTTCCCAAGTTTCTCCCCTCCTCCACGAATTCCTCCGGTAGTAAAAAAGGAAGTCATACTGTAATTAATTGCCTTCTGAACATCACTGAAGGACTCGTGTGCAGCGTCTGGGCCGCCAAAACAATCCACATAGTTTTTATCCAAAAATCGATTTACGGCAGCCATATAGCCCGCTGGAATCAGGCAATCAGAATCGAAGATGATGAAGTAATCGCCTTGGGCGATATCCATCCCGTGATTGCGACTAGGACCTGGGCCTGAATTGGATTTAAAGTGATAATGAATCTCAAGCTGATGCTCATATTTTTTGCAAACTGCTTCGCAAGGAACGCTCGAACCATCCTCTATCACATAAACATCAAAATTCTTCTCCGTTTGCTGAGTCAAACTTTCCAGAAGCTCGTCGATTTCGTCTGGACGATTATATACGGGAATGATGAGGCTAAACTTCAACTACTTTTTGTTTTTGAAGAATTCAAGTGTCTCTTGGTACGACTTAACATCGTCTTTGTTCTTTTTAGCCAGCTCAACAGCTTTTTGCTGATTGCTTATGGCTTCATCTTTTCTGCCAAGCTCAAATAACAAACTTGATTTCGTATCCAAAAAAGCTGGACTTTCTGAAAGAACAATACTGCGATTACTCATTTCTAAACCTGCATTTAAGTCATCCTCGTTTTTGGAATTCTTGTAAATGTACCAAGCCATCGAGTTCAGCAGTTCAGCATTATCCCAAGAATAGTCTTTCGCCCCTTTAATCGCATGTTTGATATAAGGCTTAGGATCTTCCACTCGGCGCAATTCTGAATCCTCCATCAACCATTGCATCTCCCCTTTTTTGGTTTCAGGAAGCATTTTCATAATCTCATTGATGGCTGTTAACTGAGCTTTATCCTTTCTCCTGACAGCCAAATTATGGTTCCATAAGATTCGAGTTTGTAGGTAGGTATCTGCTTTATCTCCAAAATTGCTCTTATACCATTTGTAATTACTCAAAACGTATTTAAAGGCTTTAGAATCTATGCTTTGATCATACTTGCTGTAGAGTTTGAAGTTGCTGCTATCAGTAAAATCAGAATCAGTCCAAGAGCCATAAAGGCTGTCGAGAACAGTCTCAGTTGCCATACCGGCATTGCTCAACTTCTCAAGATAAGAAGCTAAAAACTCATTGCTTTTTGCACCGCTCTCATAGCTGATCTGGTGTCCTCTAAGATTTTCGAAAGGGTTCATGGCAAGCAGCCCCAGATCGATGTAGTCCATAGTCGTCCTGGATGCTCCAACAAATCGTTCTTGAATGTTCCCGTCTTGATCCAGAAAGAGCAAAGTTGGATAGGCCTTCACTTTGTATTTACGGGCAATGCTTTTCCCCTCTCCTTTTTCCATATCCATTTTAAGACAAAGGAAATTGCGGTTGTAAAATTGAGCTACGGTGTCGTTTGTGAAAATATTGGCCGACATCCACTTGCAGGGACCACACCAAGTGGTATAGCAATCAATAAAAATGAGCTTTTGAGTGCTAGCCGCAAAGGTTTTGGCTTCATTCAAAGACATAGGCAAAAACTCAATACCCTCACTTTTATCCTGAGCATTCACTTGAGATTGAAATCCGAAGAAAAAAGAAAATACCAGGCTTAAGAAAAAGCTTAAACGAGATTTATTGAAACAATCGGTTTTGGTCACACTATTAATAGTTTAATTTGATGTTCTACAAATAAACATCTTTATGGCAATCAGTATCAACGCGAATTTCGATAGTGGCAACATTGAAGTGCTAAATTCCGATAAAGCATCGGATATTCAAGTTAAAATTCGAAAAGACAGCAACTCAGATTTTCTTCAATGGTTTCATTTTAAAGTTTCAGGAGCTAATGAAGAAGCATGCGTAATTCGCATTTTAAATGCCTCTGAGACTGCTTATCCAGAAGGTTGGCCAGAATATCAAGCCTGCTGCTCTTACGATCGTCAAACCTGGTTTAGAGTAGATACCAGTTACGATGGAAAAGAATTAAAAATCGAAGTTGACAATACTGAGGACAGCTTCTATATTGCCTATTTCGCACCCTATTCATACGAAATGCACATGGACTTAGTGGCTGCTTGCGCACAAACAAGCATCTCAAGACATGAAGTATTGGGCAATACTGTTCAGGGCCGAGATATGGATATGCTAAAGATTGGGGAAGAGTTATACGACGAGCTTAGAGTATGGGTAATTGCCCGACAACATCCTGGAGAAAGTATGGCTGAATGGTTCATGCAAGGTTTCTTATTGAGACTCCTTGACCAAGATGATGCTGTGAGTCGAAAACTTCTCGAAAAGGCAGTGTTCTATGTGGTACCAAACATGAATCCAGATGGCAGCATCTTAGGGAACTTGCGCTCAAATGCAGCTGGAGCAAACTTAAACCGCGAATGGGCTGAGCCCAATCTGGAAAGCTCTCCAGAGGTTTATCATGTTTTGAAAAAAATGGATGAAGTCGGTCTGGATATTCTTCTTGATGTTCATGGAGATGAAGAAATTCCTTACAACTTTATTTCAGCCAATGAAGGCATCCCTTCTTATTCTGAAAAGATGAACTCTTTAGAGGAAAACTTCAAAAACCGCTGGGCTGAATCTTGTCCTGATTTTCAAACGAAGTACGGTTATGACAAGGTTGAAAAAGGCAAAGCAGATATGCGCATTTGCACGAACCAAATTGCCGAGCGATTTAACGCTCTAGCCTTGACAATTGAGATGCCATTTAAGGACAACAATGATTTACCAGATCCTGATTTTGGATGGTCGGCTGAACGCTCTGAAAAGCTCGGTGAATCAGTGCTGGATCCCCTACTACACATCTTAGATCAGGTTCAAGCTTGAAAAATTTTAGCGCCATAAAAGCCGCCTATATTTTTCTTACGCTCAATAGCCTACTGATTATTTTTCATGTTTTGGTTTTATCGAGCATCATTCCATATGAGTACGTATGGGGAGGTGGTTTAGATTCTCAAATCGAAATGTACATTAAGGTATCAACGGCTCTAATCGTAAGCTTGTTGTTCTTAGTGATAGTTGTTGCCAGAATAAGACAGATTCAACAAAACAGGTCTCACAAACTCCTGACGATAGCAATGTGGATCATGTTTGCGCTTTTCGCTTTGAATACAGTTTCTAATTTGTATGCCGAGGAATTAATGGAGACGCTAATCTTTACACCAAGCGCACTTGTTTTGGCCTTACTTAGTTTGCGCATGGCCTTATGGAAAAGTACGCCAGAAAAGAAATAGAGTAGTTTAAAAATCCTCCAGTACTACCACTTCGACTCCAAGAAAATCCGCCGCCGATTCTGTAGTTGAAAATACCTTTGCCTTTAAAATTCCCGAGAGTTTGTTTTGAAACAAATACGACCGCGCCGTAGCATCTGGGTTATCCACCAAAATTGCCAGCCGACCTTTTGCTGTGTTGGCATTATTGGCAAAAAACATAAACAATTTGGCAATTTCCTTCAAGCCAAACTCCACTTTACATCCCCTTAAGTCTGCTAGGCCATTGTAGTTTTTGTTATATCCAGGATCAGACCAAATAGCAAGGGACGCCTCCATCACATTTTGCAAATTCGCAACAGAGTTAAAACGCTCCAGGATGATTCTATTCTCTCTAACAATCTTATAGCTGAATTCTTTATTCACTGAATTTCAGTGTTTTATATATAACAGAATACAATACAAAGAGTTTAAATGGACCTAAACCTATGGACTCCCTCAGATTTTATCTGGCCAATTATCTAAGGAGATAAAAGAACTAAATTCCTCATAATAATGCGCTCCTTCTTTTTTGAGAAATGCGAATAATTGAGGTTTCCTATTTTTTCTAGAACTCAACTTTTGAATCAATTGTTCTTGCCTGATTAAATCTTCCTCCTTAAAAATGCTTGGACTCAACCAATCTCTTTTTTCCTTTCGAGCGAGAAAGAGGTCTTTCATTGGATAGTTCAAAGATTTGTGGTAAGTCCACCAAGAACGGGCATGAAATACTGAACTTACTTGTGGAGCTGCAAATTCCTTGTTCAATGGATAATACAAGTAGCCTTTTACCAAGCATTTCCTATCCAGCTCATCAATGCCAAGTTTCTGAAGAAGTCTTTTTCCAGCCTCTGTCTCCGTCATTTTGAGTTGATGACTAAACATGCGGTTCAGCTTTAAATCTAATCGGTCGACAGGATTTGGACCAATCCATATTTCATGCTCGTAGCCCAAATAAAACTTAACCGCGACCTCCCAATGCTCGTATCGATTATTCCTTTTGACTATAAAATCGATCTCCCCTAACGTATTTCCATTTTCGACAAGCTGAATATTGTTTGCCACCAGCTCTATATCTTCACTATGCATCAACCAGAATTGTACTAGCTTCTCATAATAGTGACCTAAGTATGGTGAGCGCAACTCACCTAAATGCGAAAACAAATCACTGGGATTTTGATCGAGTTTTTGCAGCAGAGGAAGCATATTATTGAACTCATGCTCACAAAACCCGTCTTCCAAACTAAGCTGCTCATCGAATATCATGAATGGCGAACGAATCACCCATGCTAAATCTCGTAGCTCTTTAGTTTTGAATTGAAAATAGTCCATACTTTCACGTCCAAATTAGCAACAATCCTCAGCATGTGCTGTTGAATTGCAAATGTTTTCATGAATTATACTAAGCTAGCCAAACGTGTGCTCATCCTCATTGCTGCAATCAGTTTGCTAGCGGCTTGGAATCTTCAAAATGTAAAATTCGATTACAATTTTGAGCGCTTCTTTCCTATTGGAGATCCGGAGTTAGATTTTCTCTTGGAGTTCAGAGAACAGTTTAGTCCTGATAATGATTTTACACTGATTGCCATTGAAAATGAAGCCGGTGTATTTAATCAAGAATTTCTAGAGAAGGTAGATGCATTTTGTTTGAGCTTAGACTCAGTTCCTCTTGTAACTGCAGTTAATGGTCCAACTAGGCTCAAATATCCAATCATGGGGCCCTTAGGTCCTATTTCAGCATCCTATATCCATGTTGACAAACCAGAATTATACAAGAGAGATAGCCTCCGAGTTTTTCAAGCTCCGCATCTTCTAGGAACATTTTTCTCAGAAACGAGACCTGCGATTAGTATCATCGTCGACGCCGAACACTTTCTAAGTAAGGAAAAGTGCGACGAACTCGAACAAAACTTATCTAAAGCCCTTGAACCTTATGCTTTTGACAAAGTAATCATGTCGGGGCGGATCATTGGCCAGAAGTACTTTATAGAGCGCACGCAAACTGAGATGGGGCTTTTTATTGGCCTAGGATTCTTCATTCTAGCAGCATTTCTATGGTTTAGTTTTAGAACAAGCTGGGGAGTTTGGGTTCCACTTTTGGTTGTAGGATTATCAGCAACATGGCTGATTTCGTTCATGCAGTTTACTGGGAAGTATGTTGACCCCTTGAGCACCTTGTTGCCTATCATTCTATTTGTAGTAGGGGTTTCTGACATCGTTCATATCCTCTCCAAATACCTCGAGGAACTGCGCTGGGGAAAACCTAAATTGGAAGCACTCCGCCTTGCGTTCAAGGAAGTTGGAATGGCTACCTTCTTAACTTCTATTACTACCGCAATCGGATTTCTGACCTTATTAACAGCCAACATTCTACCGCTAAAAGAATTTGGAATTTTCATGTCAGTAGGAGTTATGATCGCCTTTCTCTTGGCCTTTTCTCTTCTTCCGGCTGTTCTCATTCTTCGAAAAAAACCACCGCGTTCTGATAAAAAACACACCCAACTGTTTTGGTATCCTGTGATGTCGAAACTCTTCCGTTTTGTTATAAAAAGAAGGAAGGCCATCGTTGCTGGAGGCGCATTTTTGATTCTTATTTCCGCTTGGGGAATTTCAATGATTCGCATCGATAATCATTTGCTCCAAGATTTGTCGGAGGACGATCCCTTTCGTCAGGATTTTGAATACTTCGAAAAGCATTTTGCTGGCATCCGTCCGTTTGAAATGGCTTTGATGACCAAAGAAGAAAAGGGCCTTTTATCCTTCGAAAGCGCCAATGAGATCAACAAACTTGAGCAATACCTCATCGAACATTATGAAATGGGGTTTGTGGCTTCTCCTCTAACTGCCATCAAAATGGCCAACCAAGCTACACATGGAGGTAGAGCTGAATACTATCGCTTTCCTGATTCTGAAAAAGCGTATAAAAGTTTGCGTTCAACGATCAAGCGTTTTGAGAAATCGAAGTTAATGGCGGCAGTGCTTTCTGAAGATGGAAAGGAAGGTCGGATTTCAAGTAAAATCGCAGATAAGGGTGCATATAATATGAAAAAGCTTGATGCGAAACTCTTTGAATTTATTGAGCTCAATATCGACCCTAGTTATCTCGAAACTAGGATAACTGGTACAGCCAACCTCCTCGATAAAAACAGTGAGGGTTTAGCCTTTAATATGCTGAATGGTTTGTTGATTGCATTCCTCGTAGTAGGTGCTATCATGGGTATCGTTTATCGATCGGTGAAATTCATGCTGATTTCATTGATCCCCAACATATTACCCTTGGTTTTAGTCGCAGCCATTATGGGTTTCTTTGGGATAGACCTTAATGTTTCAACTTCCATTTTCTTCACTATAGCCTTCGGAATCGCAGTAGATGACACCATACATTTTATGAGTAAACTCAGACTTGAAATGCTGAAAAACAAAGGATTCCTTTATGCTATTAAGAGAACCTTTTTATCGACTGGAAAAGCCATCATCGTGACTTCCATCATTTTGTGTAGTGGATTTATAGCCTTGGTCTTCTCAAGCTTTGCGAGTACATTTTATGTGGGTCTGCTAGTGAGCTTAACCCTACTCTTTGCGGTTATTGCCGACCTTATTTTGCTGCCAGCCATCCTGATTACTTTCCGAAAAGGTCTCTGATTTACCAAATTCTGTCTGAAAACGACCGAATTCTAGAAAATTTTAGAATCACCCAACCTTTTGAGGCAACCATTTGGGCCTTCTTTCGTCTATTATGTAAAAGTTAGAAATCTCAATTCTCAACTTTCTCAATTCTCAACTCCTTTACTGGCTTTTTTTCAGACTTTTAGGTCAGTAGGGTTGAGATTTTTGCCTCCAGTCGATTCCAAAAAACCCCTTTCTAATTCAAAATGTAAGCTTGGTGAAAGATCCTTTCTTCTCAAGTAATAAAGAGCTTAGTACTTCTCGACTTCTGTACTCTGACCCATGATATAGGTCGTTTTCTTTATAAGCTTGCCAGATTCGTTATACTCTTTCCAAGCCCCAGACTTTGCATAGTCCATGATTTGGTCGCTGTAAACTACATTGCCTTCAACTTTGACCTGACCACTCTTGAAATACTCCGTCTTCTTGTACAATCGCTTACCGCGTTTTTCGAATTCCATGATGTCTTGAGGATTGCCGTTTTCAAAGAAAAACTTGCGTGACACCACATGGTCGTGACCTTTAACATAGCGTTCTTCAAACTCTACATTCCCATTCTCATAAAAGTCTTTCCATTCCCTCACATCTTGATCAAAGTATAGAATTACAGATTTCGTTGGTCCGCTGTTATAAAAGGTGGTCAACTTCGCTTTGTGATCATCTAAAACAGTGAATTTACGTTCGATTTTCCCATCTGGGTACCAATTCTTATAAATTTTGATTTGACCATCTACGTAATATCCTTTGTGCATGACTTTTCCGCTCTTATAAAAGTCCTGAATATATCCTCCACAAGGCATACCATCACACAAACGAACAGAATCACCACCTGCAGGGTATACCATTTCATTGTACATGGTAATCCCATAACGCTCATCAATCACATCCTTTGCGTCGTATTTATTCTGAGCAAAAGATGCAAGTGTCATCATGCTCATGCTCAAAAAGAGAACAAGTGTTTTCATATGGCCAAAATAAGAAGAATTTTAGGGAAGCAAGGGCAATGCCAAAGTACTGTCGATCACAACAGCCGATGTTCGGAAGTAACCTAATGCTCCATTGGAGAGGTTTGTTCGAATATTGGCAGGCGGTCCATCGAAGAAGCCACCTCTAAAGTCAGTTTGCAAGAAAAGTTCGAAGGCGTAATCGAAATAGTCTTCTCCTACTGAAAGCATTTCTAATCTTACTCGATCTCCTACTTCGATGTCCTCAAAGTTTATTCCAGTAAAAACAGGGAAACCATCAACGGGATTCGATCCGTCCACGAAATCGTCGTTCCCGAAATTTTTGTCTCTCAATTCTGGACTTCGAAGTGTATCGTTCACATAATAATTCCACATGTAATGATCACCTCTACCCGGTTTCTCTTGTCCGAACATGATGATAGTATAGCTTGTGTCAAGAGTGAATAGTGTATCGATTTGAGGAAATGCAAAAACGGTATCGATTTCACTTACTCCTCTTAATGTGTCGATTGCAGAATAGGTTTCGTCTTCAGCAAATACGTTCAAAGTGTAAATCACACCAATTTTTCCTTGGGCATTAGCTGCACTCAAGTAAAGTCCTGGTTCAGTCGCAGATTCAGTAAACTGGAAAACTTCTCCCCCCCCTGAAATACTTACGTCGGCCCCACTCACTGTTGGTGCTATTTCATCAAAGTAAAAGCTTGTTGACTTTGTCAATCTCACCTGATGTTGTTTTACCTCATCCGTGAGTACCGCATCGATTACAATACGAGCCTGTTCGTCATTTAAATCAAAATCAATCACTTCTGTGCAAGACTGCAAGAGCGGAATGAAGAGCAATATGTATACTATCCTTTTCATCAGAATTTGAAATTATAAGTGATTGATGGAATGGCAGAAAACAAGAATGTCATTTGAGCTAAACTTCTATTTGGGTTTTCGTAGTTAGCAATTTGCTGCTCGAAAGGTGGATGCACAGCAATGAACTTCTGACGCTGGGTATCCGTCAAGCGCAACTGCCTATCGTTCTGAACAAAATTAATTGCGTAAGGATTTTTCCTAGCGTAAGCATTAAAGACTGAGAAGTTGATACTATGCTCAAATCGTTTCCCTTCTTTCTTCTTGAAGTCATAATTTAAAGACACATCCATGCGATGATAATCTGGCATACGAGCTCCGTTTCTATCGGAGTAAACAGGAACAGTCATCCCTTCATAGATAAAACGTCCGGTAGGCACAGTTACTGGAGCACCTGTTGAATAAACCCATGTTCCTGAGAAGCTTAGGCGAGGACTGATTTCATAAGAAGCTACTACGGAAATATTATGAGGTCTGTCGAAATTTGCTGGATATGGATTTCCATTATTAATCGCTGGAACTTCTCTAAAGGTTCTCGAGAGTGTGTAAGAGATCCATCCTGTGAACTTCCCTTCTTGTTTGCGAATAAAAAATTCTGCTCCGTAAGAGTATGCTTTCCCAGGTCGAACTTCACCGTCCAAGAGTGGATTAAATAACAAAAGAGCATTGTCTCTAAAGTCAATTTGATTTTGCATCCACTTATAGTACACCTCCACAGAGGTTTCTATTTTGTTTCCGAAGAAGTTTCTAAAATAACCTACAGCAACCTGATCGGCGATTTGAGGTTTAATATTCGGGCTAGTTGGCATCCAAACATCCAGCGGAGCTGCCGAAGTAGAATTACTCGCTAAGTGCATATATTGGAAAGTTCTATTGTAAGATCCCTTAACCGAGCTTTGGTCGTTGATGGTGAACTTTGCAGCTAGACGAGGTTCAATACCAAATTCTGTATTGTAGATTTCTCCCGCAGGAAATGCAGTATATCCGTTACCAGGAATGGTGTCGTAGTTCTCATTAAAATTGAAAAGAGTATCCGTTCCTACATTTGAGAAGCTACTCAGACGCAATCCGTATTGTACGCTAAACCTTGAACCGAACTTCTGCTCGTTACTAGCATACAATCCATTTTCCCATGCATATCGGTCAAACAATTTTAGCTCGGTGAACACCTCATTATCCGCGGCTGGAGTGAAACGCGCTGGCTGAAAGGTGTGAAATTCAGAGTAAAGTCCGAATCGTATGGTGTTACTCTTATTCAGATAGAATGTATAATCATTCTTTGCGGAGTAGTTTAAGATTTTCGAAGTCCAATCGAAAGCTGCTGCTCCTGAAGGAATACCAAGCAAGTAGTCATAGGTGCTATAAATGACGGTAAGGTTTGAAAACAGCTTGTCAGTAAACAAGTGATTCCAGCGACCAGTGAAGGTTACATTCCCCCATCCTAGGCGGAACAGATCTCCAACTCCTAACACATCTCTTCCTGTGTAACCAGATAAAAACACTCGGTTTTTGTCGTTGATTTTCCAGTTAATTTTTCCGTTCAAATCATAGAAATACAATCTGCTATCTTGAAGCCCAGGATTGTTTGCTAAAGGCAAAAACAGATCGGCATAAGATCTTCTTCCTGATAAGATAAAAGAGGCTTTGTCCTTTATAATTGGACCTTCAAGGGTTAACCTACTCGAAATTAAGCCGATTCCACCAGCAGCGCTAAATCGCTTCAAATTTCCTTCTTTCATTCTTACATCGAGTACTGAAGAAAGACGACTTCCGTATCGAGCTGGAATCCCTCCCTTATACAGCTCAGCGTCTTTAATTGCATCTTGATTAAACACAGAGAAAAAGCCTAATAAATGAGAAGCATTGTAGACTGGAGCCTCATCCAGAAGAATAAGGTTTTGGTCACTACTTCCTCCTCGTACAAAGAATCCGGTACTTCCTTCTCCTCCACTTTGAACACCTGGTAAAAGTTGAATTGTACGCAAGACATCAACTTCCCCAAGGAGCGCAGGCAGCTTTTTGATGGTTTCCATCTTCATGCTGACTGTACTCATTTGAACTGATTCAACATTTTTGTTTTTAGCTTCTCCCTCAATAATAACTTCTTGAAGCGCTTCACTCTTTATTTTAAGTTCGATATTGAACTTGATGTCTTTATTCAGAGCAATTTTCTTGGTAAAAGTCTCATATCCAACGTATGAATACTCTAAGGTGTAGTTTCCTTCAGGAAGGGTTAATGAATAGAATCCGTATAGGTTTGCTGAGGTACCTTCACCGAGTTCCTTAACAAATACTGTGCTTCCGAGAAGATCTTCTCCTGTATCTCCATCTTTCATATATCCGCTGACGGTAAATTTCTGTCCGATTGCGCTGAAAGACAATAAAATAGAGAAGAGAAATAAGATGTTATTTTTCACTTTGCTGACTAATTACTGCAAATTTAATTCTGAATCTTTTCTTCCTGCTATTTTTGGAGGAGTGGTAAAACTCTTCTTTAACAGGTTTTATGTCATGCTAAACATCACTTAATCGGCAATGTTGCATTTTCTTAGAAAAATTAATCTTCTTTGGGCACCTCTTTTAGCTGCATGCCTTGCATTGCTCATGATGAACTTTGGTCAAAGCTACACTGTGGCTGTTATGGCAGCAATTACCCTTTGGATGGCTATCTGGTGGACTACAGAAGCTGTTAACATATATTTAACGGCACTTATCCCCGCCTTCGCAATGCCCCTGCTCGGCATCTTGAGCATGAAGGATGTTGCCATTGCTTATTTACCTCAGATTATCTTCCTCTTTATAGGAGGTTTTATCCTTGCTTTTGCTGTTGAGAAATGGAATTTACACAAGCGTATTGCCTACTCCATTATTCTGAGCTTAGGAAACAGAATTGATCGCTTGTTATTGAGCTTTATGCTCGCATCATACTTGTTGTCGATGTGGATTCTCAATACCGCAACCGTCATACTTTTGTTACCAGCGGTTCTTGCTGTAGTTGGCCAAATAAAAGACGCAGCAGAAAAGAAACTCTACACCCCTTTTCTTCTAGGACTCGCTTTTGCATCCTCCATCGGAGGAATTGCCACCATCATAGGAACGGCTCCTAATATGTTCTTGATGGATTTCTATAATGATGCTCAAGCTTTAAGTCCAAAAATCAACTTCATGAATTGGTTTTTAATGGCCTTTCCCTTAAGTCTCATTCTTTTCGTCGTTTGCTTCTTTCTGATTAAAAAATACAGTTTGGGTAAGCATGAAATAAGCTTAGATTTAGACTATTGCCGAAAGGAGTTAAAAAAGATGGGCTCGTTTAGCTACGAAGAATCTGTGGTAGCCTCCGTTTTTGTTCTGCTAATTATTGCATGGTTCACAGCAAGAGACATTCCTTTTCAAAGCTTTAAATTCAGAGGCTGGCTCAATCTACTTCCGGAAGCCTCTTTTGTCAAAGAAAGTACGTTGGCAATTCTGGCAGCCTTTTCCTTATTCCTCATTCCATCAAAGCAAAAAGGAAAGAAAATAGCCGACTGGACTGATGCCAGTAAAGTACCAATTGGAATCATCTTTCTTTTCGGTGGTGGATTTGCCTTAGCTAAAGGATTTGAAATCTCAGGCCTTTCAGCCATCATTGCCACCCAACTTCAAATACTTTCGAGTTTACCGTTATTCGGCCTCATAATATTGCTTGTGCTGTTCATGACTTTTTTTACTGAAATCAGTTCCAATACGGCCTCTACCATCCTGGTTTTACCAGTGCTAACAGCCATGTTAAGCAAGTTTGACTTCCCTGCAGCCTTCGTGCTCTTTCCGGTGACCATAGGTGCCTCCTGCGCATTCATGCTACCTGTGGCTACACCACCTAACACCATTGTTTTTGGGAGTGAAAAGCTTCAAATTAGGGACATGATGCGCGCTGGAATTTGGCTAAATTTAGCCTCAGCCTTAATCATTAGTCTCTATACCTACTATGTTGTGCCCATGTTCTTCGGCACTTAAATTGTTAAAAAACTCTTATTTGAACATAATTCTAAACCTTGCTTTCGTAAGCTTGTACTTCATATGATGCGCAGACTTTATACAACACTTTCGATCTTCCTTGTTCTAATTTTTAGTTCACAGCTAAAAGCTCAGAATTCAGACATCTACCAACAAATGGATAAAATGAGCACTTTGCTCAGCTTAGTAAATGACTGGTATGTAGACACTCCAGGAATGGATGGACTTGTAGAAGAAGCCATCGTTCATTTGCTTGAAGATCTTGACCCTCACTCGGTTTACATTTCAAAAGATGAATTGAAAAAAATGAACGAACCGCTCGAAGGAGAGTTCGAAGGAATTGGAATTCAGTTCAACATACTCAATGATACCATCTTAGTTGTAAGTCCTATTTCAGGAGGCCCTTCTGAGAAATTAGGAATCTTAGCGGGTGATAAAATTGTCACCATTGATGGAGATACCGTTGCTGGAGTTGGTTATTCCAATGCGGATGTTCAGAAGAGTTTAAGAGGGAAAAAGGGCTCCAAAGTAGTTGTCGGAATGAAGCGCTCAGGAGTGAAGGACTTAATTGACTTTGAAATTACTAGGGACAAAATCCCAATTTACAGTGTCGATGCAGGCTATATGATCAATGATCGAGTTGGATACATTAAGGTGAATCGTTTTGCGCGAAAGACAGTTGACGAGTTCAACCAAAAGGCCAAAGGATTAGAATCTCAAGGAATGAAATCATTGGTTCTCGACTTGAGAGGAAACAGTGGTGGATACTTAAATACCGCCATTGATTTGGCAGACCAGTTCATGGAAAAAGGTCAACTGGTAGTTTATACCCAAGGTAGAAACTTCCCCAAGGATGAAAAATTTGCAACTGCCAAAGGAGAATTCGAAAAAGGAAAATTGGTTATCCTCATCGATGAAGGTTCAGCTTCAGCGAGCGAAATCGTAACAGGTGCTGTTCAAGATTGGGACCGAGGATTAGTTGTTGGAAGAAGATCCTTTGGTAAAGGATTAGTTCAAAAACCCTACATGCTCCCAGATCGCTCGGCGATTCGTTTGACCATTTCCAGATACTACACTCCTTCTGGAAGATCAATTCAACGTCCTTACAACAAAGGAAAAGATGCTTATTACGATTTACTTGATGATCGCTACGAAAGTGGAGAAGTGTTTTCTGCTGACAGCATTAAACTTCCCGATAGTTTAAAATACACTACCAACAATGGAAGATCTGTCTATGGTGGCGGAGGTATCGTTCCCGACATCTTTGTTCCACTCGACACCAATGGTAGGTCTGATTACTACTTAAACCTTTTGAGAAAAGGACACTTTAACACCTACACTTTAAACCGGTTAGATGGTGAGCGCAAAAAAATTATGAAGGAATACCAAAGTGTATCTGACTTAAAAGAGCGTTTCCCTCTTCAAGAAGAAGTTAAAAGCTTCATAGCTTATGCTGCAGAAAAAGGATTAGAATTCGATGAAGAAGGCTATAAAGAATCAAAAGATAAAATTGACAACCTATTGCTAGCCTATATTGCAAGAGGTGTTTGGGACGTAAATGCCTATTATGAGGTAATAAACTCTATTGACCCAACACTTAAAGTTGCGGTAGATGCACTTGACGATAAAAATTTCAAATCCTATTTATCTAAACCTTGACACTATATTTGTCGCTAAATTCCAATCACAATGAATAAAGATACATTCGAAATAATCAAAGTTGCAATGCTCGGTATCATTACCGTATCCATTGTTTATATGAGCTTTTTTAAGAAAGAAAAACGTGTAATTGCGCCATCTGGGAGTGCTATAGCTAATCAAGCTCCAGCGAATACTCTTCCATCCTCAGGAGATCAATCATCATACTTTGGACCAGAAGACAACATGAACTTGAGTACTACGATCAACAATGATAACTCAGGTTTAGACGCCCGTCCGGGTGCAGCTTCAATGCCAACGACTTCAATGCAGTTTGCTGAAAATGCATTTGACTTCGGGACAATTAAGCAAAACACTGAAAACCTTCACGTATTCAAATTCACAAATACAGGAGAAAATCCATTGATTATTCAAACTGCCAATGGTTCATGCGGATGTACTGTGCCTGAATACCCAACCGAGCCAATTGCTCCAGGTGGTGTAGGCGAAATCAAAGTAAAATACAGCCCAGGAAATCAGATAGGTCAACAGCAGAAAAGTGTTACCATCATGGCGAACACTGTTCCTGGTGAAACTGTTTTAAACATCAAAGCAGTAGTTGAAGAAGTATAAAACAATATCATTTTTATTGTTAAAATCCTCCTTCCTTTTGGTAGGAGGATTTTTTTTATTCCTCCCTCTGAGGACGCTTGCTCAATCACCCGAATCGGGTTTTTCAAAACCATTTCAATTTGGTGAGTTAGTAAGCTATAATATCAGTTATAACTGGGGTTTAATTTGGGTTGACGCAGGTGAAGTAAGCTTCGGCGTTCAAAAAGGACAACACTTGGGAAAAGAAGTTTACCATTTTGTAAGCGAAGGAAGTACCTATAAAAAATACGACTGGTTCTACAAGGTGCGCGACCGTTACGAAGCACATACTGATACCTCAAGTTTGCGGCCTTATCGATTTATTCGAGATGTTGAAGAAGGAAAAAGCTATTACCACAATCAATACCTTTTTAATCATCAGAACAACAAAGCCTTTTCTTTCTTCAAACGACTGAACGAAGACTTGAAAAAAGACACAATTGAATTTCCAGAGGGAGTTTATGATGTGTTAAGCATGATATACTTCGCTCGATGTATTCCTTGGGAAGAATATAAAATCGGAGATTTAGTTCCTATCAAATTAATTCTTGATGGAGAAGTATATAAGAGTCATATTCGTTACCTCGGAAAAGAGGAGAAAAAAGTAGAAGAGCTCGGAAAAATCTCATGCATCAAATTTCAACCTCGATTGATTGCAGGTACTATTTTTCCAGGTGGAGACGATATGACGGTTTGGGTGAGCGACGACAAAAACAGAATTCCAGTTTATATCAAAACCCCGATAATAGTCGGGAATATTAAAGTAAGGCTGAAAAGTACCCAAGGTTTGAAGCACTAATTCTTGAAACATTAAAGCATACCAAACGTCTTAAATTTAGCGTGAAAAAGAAATTTATAGCCATTACAGGGCCAACTTCAGGAATCGGAAGGGAAACAGCCATGAGTTTAGGGAATCAAGGAAATCATCTTCTTTTGTTTTCAAGAAATGAAGCAAAGCTCAAAGACTTAAGCAAAGAATTAAAGGCCCAAGGAGTAAAAGATGTTGACTATTTCAATTGCGACTTAGCTAGTATTCAAAGTATCAGAAGGGCAAGCAATGAATTCTATTCAAAATTTGACACCATCGATGTGCTCATCAATAATGCGGGAGGGATTATTCCAGAGAAGCGCTTCAGTGCAGAAGACTACGAGTATACTTTTGCGATGAATCATTTAGGACATTTCTATCTGACCAATCTTCTGAAGCCAGCACTTGCTAAGAGTGAAGCCCCAAGAGTTATTTCGGTGAGCTCAGTGGCTCATCAGATGGGTAATTTAAACTTTAAAGATCTCGCCAGAAGGAATAAAGGATATTCTGGTTTCAAGGTGTATGCCGATGCAAAGCTTTGTAATATTTATTTCTCAAAAGAATTAGCACGTAGATGGAGCGACATTAATGTTCAAGCACATTGTTTGCATCCTGGAGTGGTAAAAACTGGATTCGCTTCAGAATATAAAGGCTTGATGGGATTACTGGTGAAACTGGGAGCGGCATTTATGATCAGTGCTGAAAAAGGTGCAGACACTAGTATTTTTCTTGCTAGCACAGACAAGTTAGATCAGTATGAAAACGGATCTTACTTCATCAAACGCAAAGTTAAAAGCCCTACAAAACTTGCACAGAGCAAAGCGAAAGCTTCACAATTATGGGAATACAGTTTAGAATTACTGCACAAGGTGGGAGTTCAAGTGAACGAATTCTCTTAAGCCATTACTTCTTTCACCCTGTCAGCTGCTTCGTGCAGCGTAATAGCTGAGTGAACTTGAAGACCTGATTCGTCGATGATCTTCTTAGCCTCTTCAGCATTCGTTCCTTGCAAACGAACAATGATTGGAACTGGCACATCACCTATGTTTTGATAGGCTTGAACAACTCCTTGAGCCACACGATCACAACGTACGATACCTCCAAAAATATTTACCAGAATAGCCTTAACATTAGGATCCTTCAAAATGATTCTGAATGCTTTTTCAACACGTTCTGCATTGGCAGTCCCTCCAACATCAAGGAAGTTTGCAGGATCTCCCCCACTCAACTTAATGATATCCATGGTAGCCATTGCTAAACCTGCTCCATTAACCATGCAGCCAACGTTTCCATCTAGCTTCACATAGTTTAGGTCATGTTCTCCTGCTTCCACTTCAGTTGGATCTTCTTCAGAAGTATCTCGCATTTCAGCGATGTCTTTATGTCTGAATAATGCATTATCATCAACTGTCATTTTACAATCTACAGCAATGATTTTATCATCCGATGTTTTCAAAACCGGGTTAATCTCGAATAAAGATGATTCGGCAGATTCATAGGCTCTGTAAAGTGCAGAAACAAACTTCACCATTTCTTTCATAGCCTGACCTGAAAGCCCTAGATTAAAAGCAACTTTACGTGCCTGGAAACCTTGCAATCCAACAGATGGATCAATCTCTTCGGTAAAAATTAAATGCGGTGTCTCTTCTGCAACAGTTTCAATGTCCATTCCTCCTTCGGTAGAATACATAATCATGTTTCTTCCTGTAGCTCTATTGAGAAGAATACTCATATAGAATTCAGAAGTTTCTGTTGGCCCTGGATAATACACATCCTGAGCGACCAAAACTTGATTAACCAGCTTTCCTTCAGCGGAAGTTTGAGGCGTTTTAAGCATCATTCCGAGGATGTCATTTGAAATGCTCTCTACCTCGTTGATGTTTTTAGCAAGCTTAACACCACCACCTTTTCCGCGGCCACCAGCGTGAATTTGAGCCTTAACCACCCACCATTCGGTACCGGTGTCAGCATTTAATTTAGTGGCTGCAGCAACTGCTTCTTGAGGAGTTTTAGCAACTAAACCTTCTTGAATAGCTACGCCATGAGACTTTAAAATCGACTTTCCTTGATACTCGTGTAAATTCATTTTTCTGGTGGATTTCTTGGGCTCAAATGTAATTAAATAGGCATTGAGAAAGGAGGCGAATTGAAGCATTTTTAAAGCGAGCTTGCTCCCAGAACTTAATTCCTATTTTTGAGCCATGGCTTTACTCGAATGCCACGACATTCATAAATATTACGGAGAACTTGAGGTACTCAAGGGAATCGATCTAAGCATTGAACAAGGTGAAGTTGTTTCTATTGTTGGTAAATCAGGTGCAGGAAAAACAACTTTGCTCCAAATTTTAGGCACCCTCGATCGGCCAACCAAAGGTCAATTGCGAATTGATGAGCAAGATGTTTTTGCACTAAAAGACCAAAAGCTTTCTAAATTCAGAAACAAGCATATTGGATTTATCTTCCAATTTCATCAGTTGCTTCCCGAGTTTAATGCCATCGAAAATGTTTGCATTCCTGCTTTTATTGCCGGAAAAGCAAAATCAGAAGCTGAAAAAAGAGCAAAAGAGCTTTTTGAAATCCTCTCCATTGATCACCGCTTAGAACACAAACCTTCAGAGCTAAGTGGTGGAGAACAGCAGCGTGTGGCAGTAGCCAGAGCATTGATTAACTCCCCAAGTATTGTCTTAGCGGATGAGCCAAGTGGAAACTTGGATTCTAACTCTGCCAATGAATTGCATCAGCTCTTTTTCGACTTGAGAAAAGAACTCAATCAAAGCTTTGTAATTGTTACCCACAACAGGGAACTAGCCGATATGGCCGATCGCAAGCTTACCATTTCCGACGGTAAAACACTCTAGACTTTGACCAAAACTGAGCTCAAAGAATTTCTGGATGAAAAAGTATTCCTTTACGACAAGGAATACTTCATCATGACCGACCCTATCCAAGTTCCTTACAGTTTTAGTGAGAAGGAAGACATTGAAATCATGGCATTTTTGGTAGCCACAATCGCCTGGGGTCAGCGAAAAACAATTATAGCCAATGGCTTTCGCTTGGCAGAAGCTTTAGGGAATAGACCCTTGGATTTTCTCTTGAATGCCAGCGAGGAAGATTTCGAAAATATTGAGCCTTTTGTGCATCGAACTTTCTCTCATGTAGACTTGCTTTACTTTCTGAAAGCTCTGAAAAACATATATAAAGACCACGGTGGTCTTGAAAGTTCTTTTGCCATTGGAGACACTCAAAAAGAAAGGATAATAAATTTCAGAAATCTCTTTTTGTCATTTGATCCTTTAGACAGAACTCATAAACATGTGAGTAATCCTGAAAAAGGTTCAAGCGCCAAACGCTTAAACATGTTCATGCGTTGGATGGTGCGGGATGGACAACTTGATTTTGGTCTCTGGAAATCAATCCCGAAATCAGAGCTATTGATTCCATTGGATGTACACACTGCTTCCGTGGGAAGAAGCCTTGGTTTATTGAAAAGAAAACAAAACGATTGGAAAGCCGTGGAAGAACTGAGCAGCCAGCTGAGTGCTTTCGACAAGGAAGACCCTATCAAATACGACTTAGCTTTGTTCGGCTTAGGTGCCTTCGAGGCCTTTACTAAAAACTAAAAATGAGGTATTTACTTTTTATATTTTGCTTAGTTCTCGCGGCATGTGGAAACACTAGTAAGGAAGCTGAAAAACCCACTTCCGAGATTCAAGAAAAGGCAAAACCTGCAGAAGTTGATGTTGTGAAGTTTAGCTTTCTAGATTCTATCGAACAATCCAAAGAAGAATCTAGCTTTATCTTTCATTATCCAAAAAGACAGGTTCCTCAATTCTTAAATCAAATTGAACTCGAACTTAGTTCTGAGATAATTGAGGCTTTTTCCAGTTGCAAAGACTTCGAGCAATTGAAACTTCAAAAACAGTTTGTACTCAACAATCGCTATCAGTTATTGGTCATTCAAGACAATGATGCCGTGTATTTGAGTCTTTGGAACAAAGAAGAAAATCGCTGTAGTGATGTTTTACTTTCAGCGCAGGAAACAGACTCAAGTAATTTGCGTGGAATCTTGATTAAAAGGCCAGAGCACTGCTACCTTCAGTTGCGCAAGACCCAAAGCATAAGCAAGGATTCCATCTTTACCTATGCGGTAAAAACTTATGGTTTTGAACTGATATCCAAGAAGAAAAGCAGTGTCGAGATTCCACTATTTCAACGTGCAGATTCAATTTATCGAAGCGAAATCTTAAGTGACTAAAATCACAAATTTGCTCTTAATCAAGAATTTAAGCACAAAAGTTTAATCTATGTTTTATTCATTTTGTACCTTCGCAAGGTCGTATGAAAAAAACTAGTCAACCTACCAGCTTAAGCGTGCAAGATTTTCGAAAAGAAGAGATTGGAAGACTTCGTTTCCCTTCGAAAGAAGTTTTGTCAGATGAATCAGCTCGAGAACGTCGTCGTCATTTATTAGAAGAAGGCGTAAAACTTGGAAACCTTGAAAAAGGAAAACTCAAGCTTACCTTCATGGATAACGAAGGAATCAAAAAGGTTTACACTACCATTTGGGCTGTTAGCGATCGCTATGTGAGCTTAAAGAGAGGAACTTCCATTCCTATCTGCAGAATCATTTCTGTTGTAATGCCTTAGGCTTTACTTCTTTAATTTTCCTAATCACCCTTTTCAATTACAATTCTTCACCTCAGGGATAAGTCTGCTTTTATTCCATTCAGAGAATTGCTGAAGTGAAGCTATGAGCTAGCTGCAATTTGAACTAACTTTAGTTAATCCTGATTGTTAAAAGCTATTGTGCGAATCACAAATCTCCCATACTGGTTTGGTATAGTTCATTTCATTCTTCTGAGTGTTTATGGCAATGCTCAAAGAATAGACAATCCCCCCAAAGCTCAGCCTTGAACTCCAACAGAGTGAAGCCTTTTTTCGATCCATGGATGAATACCATGTGATTCGATATTTCTTGAACGAAACTTTAACTCATCACATTGTAAAGGAAAAGGCAAAGTACCGATACGACGATATTCGAAAAGGAAAGATTCAACTCATTTACATCACTCACCTACCAAGCCTTGTAGTCGTTAAAACCTATTCCTTCATCAATGGATACCCAATCGGTAAATGGGCAGCTTATAACAAGCGAGCTGAAAAGCGTTATGTTCTCAATTTCGATGAGATTTCATACATAAACCGAGATGGATTTGTTCCTCAAATTGACTACCCTCCTATTTCTGATCTCGACTCAAATGCAAGGCCTGCACACTATGCTGTTCAAGGTGAGGAACTAAAAAAGGCACTCATCAGACCTTCAGTTTTGCCGCGTGAATATCGCCTGAACGACTATTATGGGAAAGGGAAATTTCGAATCCAAATTCATGTCGACAAATATGGAGTTGTCTCTCATGTGTATATTCTAGAAAGTGTTAAGCCTTGCATTGACTATATGCTTTGGCAAAATCTAAAGAAGCTAAACATTGAAAAAGCTGGAACCAAATTCAGAGAAGCGGTCGACAGTTCCTTCGAGCTCGAATTCGACATCGATATTTTCAAAACAGAGATTCAGCAAGATGTTGAAGACTGGAAACGAAGGTAATTGAACTATTTCCCGGGTTAAACTGTATCTTATGACAATGAATCAAAGACAGAAAATTAGCTTAGGGCTAATCCTTGTTATTCTGCTACTCCCTCTTATTGCTATGCGGTTCACTTTTCAAGTTCTATGGACCGCTTCTGATTTCATACTCGCGGCTATTTTACTCTTTGGCACAGCATTTATTATTGAACTGATCATTAAGTTCATACACATGCCCAAAATGCGTTTTGCATTCATTCTATCTTCACTGCTAATCCTCATTTTGGTGTGGATCCAATTGGCTGTGGATTGGGTTTCCCTTTGAGGCATAAATTTCACTTTGAAATTAAATTTCTTAAGCCTTATTATTGCCTAATGAAACTTTCCTACCTCATTTTATGCTCTTTTATATTTCTGCTTTCTTGCAAGGAATCAAGAAATGAAAATCAAGACTCAACAGTAGAGATTCCAGAAGAAGAGGCTGAGGCTGAGGTGGAGGCTGAAGCTGAGTATATTCAAGAAGGCATTAGCAGTGAAGACCAAGCATTTATCGATGGTGTATTTCAGTCTCAAAAGCCATTATTCAAGGCAGCGGCGCGCAAAAACTCCCTTTTTTTATTGCGATATCTAGAATTCCAGGGAGATAATAAACTAGCTAGACAAGTCAGAGCAATCCTCGACAAAGAGGAGCATTATATGTACTACGATTTAAGAGTTTTAGAAGTAGATGAAGAAAACCATTAGATCGCTTGGGAAAGCATCGACGAGTATGAAAAGATCTTTCACCAAGTAAGGCTCTTTCCTCAGGAAGCCAAGAACTCAAAATTATTGGTGAGAACTGAATTTGCTCAATATGACATCCGAGACATACGATCCAATCTTTGGTTCGCGACTTACCTTGGAGAAGAAAGCAATCTGAATCATGAAGATGTTATGACAAACAAAGGCTTAATAGCACGAGAATTGAAAGCCGAAGAAAATCTTATTTGGGCAGAACTCAAAGAAGGACTTCGCTGGCGATTGAGCCCAAATACCCCACAGCTATGGATCAAACATGAAGAGGATTCACTCAAGCTGATTTATGATGGAGACGGACACTTTGTTTTATTGGTAGATCAAAAGCAAGCCCTTACGGCCAAGGACTCAATTTACCTCTCTGAATTCAAAGCACAATTCCCTGGAGAAGTTCAAGAAGGACTCAACAGCTTTCAGAAACTCTTCGCTTATGCGCGTCATCAAAATTTTCGGACAGACATCAATAAGATGGAAGCCATTAACGATCGAATGGGAGCACCTGAAAAAGAAAACTGGGTATTCTCCACTTCCAGAAACTATTTTGGTGTGAGGAGCCTTTCAGGAAATATTGCCTACGGATACTAATCATATTTTCATCATCCTAGTGGAGGTGATTTGGTTTTGGCATTGAAAAAAAGTGATTGTGATGAAAGCTGCACCTATCGGTTGCAGTTCATATTATACAAACAAAAAACTAAGCTTGGAAAACGGGCGCCAGAAGAGTATATCGAAAACTTTAGCCGTCTCCCAAAGAAACTTAAAGAGCGATTTGAAGGAAGTTTTAGCAATGATGACTTTTCGATTTCTCTGGGCTATTCCAGTTTCAAACTACAATACAAGGCAGATAAAACGCTCACGTTCAAATGGAACGGAAAAGTATTTCAGGAAGTAAAGTAGTCGAAACATCAAAGTTAAAAGAAGCTTAAACGAGCTACCTGGATTTCACAAAACGAGCTTGTTCAACTACCTCTTCTTGAGAAACAACAGAAAGTTCGTAGGGTCCTGGAACAAGGCCTTCGAGCTCTATTAAATAGTGGTCATCAGGTTTAATTCGTTTTTCCAATACCACGTCCCCCTTCAGATTATAGACTAAAATTTTCGCATCCGATTCTAATGGCTTCAATAGCTTAAGTTCAATATGATCATATGCCGGGTTTGGCCAAAGTTCAAGAGGCTGATTTGGTGGTCCTTCAAAATTGAAGAAGTCTTCACTCTCCTCGTTTCCAAGCTCATCATGATAAGCAACCATCATTCCAAGGATATGCATCCCAAGTCCGGTGTCTTCTTCAACTATTAATCCTGTTTCAAGCTCAATCATCGCCTTTGGCTCCAGCATGGCTTCATCAAGCGTTAGACTTGAGGATGAGAGAAGTTTACGCCCAATTTTTTAAAAACTATTTGCACATCCGACAAGCTATGGTTTGATGTGTCGATCTGTAATTCATATTTTCCATTAATATCTGAATTACACCGAGCAATAACTTTAGCCTGTACCTTGGCCAAGACAGTCATAAATTGAATTGGTTTCTTACTTAAACTATCCCTCAGAGTTCCTTTTATTATGATACTATTTTTACCGAGCTCATGGACTACGGCTTGTTGCTTTGAGCTCTGGATTTCTTAGGACTTGGCTTCTTGATCTAGTCCTATTAAGCTCAATAATGCCATTGACATCATAGCAGTTTTAGCAACATGACTCTTATGTCTTATAGCTCCGAGCCTGTTTAATTGAATTTGTCCACAGTGAGCGCCTAGACCTTCTTGTGTTTCGTTCAAATGATCGTGAACCCTCTTTTCACACTTCCCACAAAACTTAGCTTTTTGTCCAGGAATATCCGTGAGTTTATCCCATGAAATTGGACAGATGAAATTGATGTCGTAAACTTTTTTTGAATTAGTGTTCATCCTCAAGCTTTTATTAGAGTACGCTGTTTCGAGGTGATTATGTTTCGTTGGTACCTGAAGAATTGGTGAACGGCAGATCTTTCAGTTTGGATCATATACTCTGCATTCTAGCTACTTCATCTGATGCTATTCTTAATATGAATGGCCATTGAAACTCGCAAGAGGAGGTGTGCTAAAACAGCACATAATTTTTAAAAATTTTGAATTTTACATTTTGCGGTTTTACGGTTCAACCAAGCCGCCTATTCCGGCTCAACAAAAGTTGGCGGGTTCTCCACCTCTTCGGCCCCATGGGTAAGTGCTTTGAGCTTTTGCACAAAGATCAAAATCAAGATTCCGAGTAGCAAAGTAAAAACCGTGATTCCTGTAAAAATGCTCATCTCCCCAGCGTCTTGAGCAAGCTCCCCAAGGACCCCTGCAAGTTTATTACCTAATCCCGTAATCGCAAAATAAGTTCCCATCATCAAACTGGCATACTTCAAAGGAGCGAGCTTGGTGATAAACGAAAGAGCAACTGGTGAGATGCTCAATTCGGCAACAACATGAAGAAAATAAGAGACGAAAAGCCAGTATACTGGTGCTTTGTTTAAAGCCGACTCAGAAACTTCATAGGCAGCTGCCATGAGAGCCACAAAGCCCAAACTCATTATTATAGACCCAATTCCCATTTTAAATAATGAGGAGGATTCCTTTCCTTTCTTTCTCCAGCGCAACCAGAACCAAGCCATAGGCGCTCCAAGAATTACAACATACATGGCATGCAAAGACTGAAAGAAACTGGTTGGAATTTCATATCCAAAAACAATACGATCAATTTTGTCACGAGCATAAAGATTCATAAGTCCACCTGCTTGCTCATATGCAGCCCAAAACACCATCACGATTAAGAATGCTATGAACAAGACTATCATTCGATCTTTTTCAATTTTACTCAAGGACTTGTCTAAAAGGTGCGCATGTTCCTCGGATTGTTTGAGTAGGTCTCCAATACCTTTGAGATACTTTCCACCAAAAACATAAACTATTTGACCCAAAATCATCCCAAAACCAGCAAGTGAAAAGCCCAATTGCCAGTCTACTTTTTCACCATAATAGCCTATGATAAAAGGAGCAAGTACCGCCCCGATATTAATTCCGATATAGAAAATTGTAAAGCCCGCATCACGGCGAACATCTCCTGTTTTATAAAGACTTCCGACCATTGTGCTGATATTTGGTTTCAGCAATCCAACACCACAGACTAGGAGCACCAAACCTGTATAAAAGGCAGTCATGTCGGTCATGGCCAAAGCAAACTGACCTAGGATAATGAAGACGCCACCAATAAGTACCGATTTCTTTTGCCCGAGCCAACGATCCGCAATCGCCCCTCCGCCAATTCCTGTGAAGTATACAAACATCCCATACCATCCGTAAAGTGCAAGCGCCTCTTTGGAAGTCCAACCCAATCCTGGATTGATTTTATCGGTAGTTTCTGCTGTAAGGTAGAGCACCAAGATGGCACGCATCCCATAATAGGAAAAGCGCTCCCATAACTCAGTGAAGAACAAAACAAAAAGGCCCTTAGGATGGCCGAGTAAAGTGTTGGACGATTCAGTATTCATAGGGAGCCAAAACTAGGGAATTAGGGCTTATCATCTGGAAGCAAGGAATCCAGAATAAGTTAGTGTTATTTGATTGCCATTTCTCTAGAAGAATATTGATTTCTAAGTGGATTTTTTTTCACAGCAGACAAATCTATCTAAGTTCAAATTCTATATTTGACCTTGGCCTGTTGGCCACTTTTAATAAATCTAGATCCAGATGAAAAAACTAGCTTATTTGCTACCATTAGCTGCATTGCTCGCATGCACTGAGGCCCCTAAACAAGAAGAAAATAGAAAACACAAAAATCTCTAAATCTGATGCTGATAAAGCTAAAGAACAAGCGATAGAGATTAAAGAAGAAGTTGAAGAAAAAGTAGAAAAAATAAGAGCTAAAGACGAAGGAAACAAAGGCAAGTCTAAAAAGGAAAAGCCCGAGAATACTGGTGATAAAAAAGATAAAGAAAAGGCTGAGGTTGAGAAGGATTCTAGTTCTGACAAAGAGGATGTAAAAGATTCTAAGCAAGAGAATAACAAAAAAGACAAAGCGAAAAACGGTGACTCTAATGGAAATGCATACGGAAAACACAAGGGTGATCTAAAAGGTAAAGAGTTCGGACAGCAGAGGGCGGCTGAGGCTAGATCCCTTGGAGAAGCGAAACAAAAAGAATCTGAGGATAAGATTAAAGATCAAGAAGAAGAGGTTCAAAGCTTGGAATCAAAGATAGAGGCAGCAAAATCGAAAGTTGAGGCACAAAACGAATCAGGTGAACTTAATGCTGAGGAGGCTAAATCGAAACAAGAGAAAATAAAAATGGCGGAGGAAAAACTGCAGCAAATGAAGAATTTAATTGAGCAAAACAAAAAGGAAGTAGAACAACTTAAAAAAACGCTCAATTTTAAATAAACTATTCTGAGCTAACAAAAATCATTTTCTCTATATAGAGCTCCCTTTAAATTAGCTGTCTAGACAAAAAAAGACAGCATGAAAAAGAATATGAATGGCGCTGATCGCATAATTGGCGCTTTAATAGCACTCACTTTTATTGGACTCTATTTTGGTGATGTAATCACGGGTGGAATTGGGATTACGCTCATCGTAGTATCGGTCATCTTTTTGCTCACTTCCTTTATTAGCTTCTGCCCCATCTATGCAATATTTGGAATCTCAACTTGCAAGGTAGAACCGAAGAGTTAGAGCAACTTTTAAATGCTGAATGCTGAATCCGCCATTAGGTAGACCGCCTTGAAAGCGTCATTTGGTAATTTCTAACAGGTTAAGGAGATTCGCTCAAAACTAAACAAAGCCATGGATCATTCGAAAATAAACCAATGGAAACAAAAGCTCGAAGAGCTAAAGCTGCAAGCAGCTCTTGGCAAAATGGAAGCTGAAGAGGCCTTCGAAGAAGGAAAGCAAAAAAGTATGGCCTGGGTGGATCAAATGTTATCCCAAATCGAAGACATTACCGAAGAAGGAGAAGAGAAAGCTCAAGAGATTAGGTCAAAAATGGAAGCATTGCGAGTACAACTCGCCCTAGGTAAAGTGGAAGGAAAAGAAGCCATCCTATCTCAAGAGGAACAGATTCGCAAGAAGATGCAAGAGCTTAATTATCAATTGAGTCGCTATTATGAGCAATCGAAAAGCAAAGGAAAAGACTGGGTAGAAAGCACTGAAGAAAATTTGGAAGAAATGAAAATGCGTTTCGATCTTTTTCGCTTGCAAGCCCAATTAGGCTCCATGGAAGGAAAAGATCTGTACGAAGAAAAAAAAGCCGACATGCAAGCCAAACTTCACGAGATGAGTAGCAAAATAGATTCAGTTCAAAACAAAGGGGACGCGAAATGGCAAAACTTCAAATCTGAAATAGCCGAAGCTTGGGATCACTTTAAAAAAGCCTTTTAGGACTATCGCTCAGCTCATGCGAGCAATTGATTGATTGATTGCTTTTTCTATCAAACCAATCGTTTTGGAAGACACAGGGTATGCCTTCATACGCTTTCGGAAACTTGCAGCGCCCTCAATGGCCTGATCAATGAGTTGATTGAAATTTCTTATTCCAGCTAACTTCGCTAAAGCAATTATGTCAGCTCTATCAATGTCCTTAGTTTTTCCATTGATATGGATTTGATGCAAAGACTGAAAACTCACATAAGGATCACGAGGAAAAGTTAAATCATAGGCTGGCGATAAAGACCACTTAGCTTGATGATCCATAATAAAGGAGAAATTCTTAGTGTGATCGTCCTTATTTGAAAGCAACACATTAAAAAGCATCTGCTTATAGAGCTGCTCCGTATTCGGATAAGGAAGCTTCAGGTATTCGATAACTTTAAAAATGTCTTTATAACCAAAGGCTGTGCTTCTACCCCAAAATCCTGTCAGCGCGTTTACCGTTTGCAAATGCAGCTTTTGATTCGCGACCCGGTCAAATCTTTTACTAGCAAAATGGGCTCGATCTTCATCTTGAATCAATTTTGAATCTGCCACATGAATTCCAATGGCCCTGGCAATTTCATTGTACACAAACTCCACGTAATTCTTTTCACGATACCAAGTGTTTTGTGGATCATGACTAAGCTTCACAATATAATAGTCCATAGGTACAGGATGAAGTATATCACCCGCCATCAAACGCCCATCCTTTGCTTCTGCCATGAGAATTTTGGCTTGCGCTCCACCGACTGAAGAACCAATACTCAGGATATTCTTTAAGGACTGAGGATCTTCTATAAAGTCCTCCTGAACGTATTTGCGCTCCAAAATTTTGTTTGAAATATCCGCCAGTTCATTCAAGTCTAAACTCTGCATAGCATTCGGGATCTCCTTTCCTACTTCATATTCAAGCGCTCCAATCCCCCTTTTTCCTACATAAAGCAACTGCTCCACCGGATTCATTTTTGACTGATCCAAATTCATTTGTTCGAGCCATTCTTTGAAAACGATATTCCCAAATGAATCAGGTAAAGAATCGTTGAAACTTGGAATCATCCCTTTGAATTGCTTGGGATAGTCGTTTCCGTTCAGCGATTGAGTCTTGTCAGGGTGTAGAATAGGTGCCAAATTGAAGCTTTGCTCTAAGTATGACTCATCAATTTCAAACAAAGTGCTTTGGTTTCGCTCATCCCAAAACAGATAGCCGATCGTTTGATCCCATATTTTGAGCTTAGCAGAACTCACTTGTTCTCTTTGTTAAACATTTCACGTGCAGATATCGAAGAGCTTTCCATGATTTCTAGAAGCTTATCTGACTTACTGAAAATCTTGAGCAACTTTACAAATACCAATAGGGAAGTCCCTTTTCCAGCTTCGATTTCTCCAATCAAACGTCTGTTAACCCCAACCATATTGGCCAAGTCTTCTTGGGTGTATTTTTTGTTGAGTCTTAAAAGTCTGAGCTTCTCGCCCAACTCAAGCATAATTTCTCCATCTAACTTTGCGAATAACATATGGCGTTACTTTTATGTAACAAAACTAAATAAATTAGCGGTATATGTTACATAATTGTATTAATTAATACTTATAATATGTTACTTTAATAACACAAATAGAATTGTATTTGGTATTTTTGTTACATTTTCGTAACAAATATAATCGCACAGCTCGTACCAAGAGCGCTTCTTAACATGAATTTAATCTAGGGGCTCAGATCCTTGGATTATGTTTGAGTCATGAAAATACTCATCTTCCTTAGCTTATTCGCATGCAGTCTTCTGTCGGTTCAGGCACAAGAAAAAGGAATAAGTTTAGAGGCCCGGATTACGGAATTGAGCAAAAGCAGTGGCGACATAGCCACCGAACGGAAGAAAGAACTCAATTTCTTAGCAAAAGAAATCAAAGCGCTGCTGCAGGAAAAAGGCAGAGCACCCATCACCTTTGTTTGCACTCATAACTCTCGTAGGTCTCAACTCGCCCAAATATGGATGAATGTAGGAGATGCCTATTACAATATTAAAGGGATCGAATCCTACTCAGGCGGAACTGAAGCAACTGCATTCAATATTCGGATGGTAAAAGCGGTCAAGGCTTTCGGCTTTAGCCTCCAAGTTCAAGTACAAAAAGACAATCCAGAATACCTCTTTCAATACCCTGGAGCAAATGACCTCAAGCTCTTCTCCAAAAAATATGACGACGCATTTAATCCAAAGCAGGATTTCATAGCCGTAATGGTTTGCTCTCAAGCTGATAAAGCCTGTCCTTTCGTTCCAGGCGCTTATTCGAGAGTTTCAATACCCTACTTAGACCCAAAAGCTGCGGATAACACACCGGATGAGTCGGCGAGCTATGATGCAAAAGTTGAAGAAATTGGCAAAGAAGTGCTTTACCTCTGCGCACTCTTGAAGTAGTCAAAATCAAGCTACTAAGCCAAAAAGCATTTATCAATTCAAATCTTCGCCTAGCTTTGAACTGTGAAAAAGTGGCTCAGCTTCATTCTATTTCTCCTATTATCAAGTAGTGCAATTAGTTAACTGAGTGTTCAGGACTCGCTTTTTCAAGTTAGCCAGAACGCTGATACTTTAAGCCGACTGGAGGCGTATAAAAACCTCATCATAAGGCATTACATCTATCAGGATTCAGACACTGCTTTCGAAATTGCAGGTGATGCATTAGTTCTTTCTCGAAAGGCCGGCATCGAATCATACGAAGCACTCTTTTTAAACATCCAAGGGGTGAGCCTCGACTTGCGCGGACTCAAGCGCGAAGCTTTTGACTACGTTCAACAGTCTATGCAGATTCGCAAGAGGATCAACGATCTCACTGGAGTAACCAGTTGTCTAATTAATATGGGAATGATTTATTCGGATTTAGGCGAGCTAGAGCTTGCATTAGAAACGAATAAACAAGCCCTTTCCTATTCGAAAAAAGTCGAAAATCGAATGCTTGAAGCTGACATCTTATGTAATCAAGGGGTGGTTTATGAAGGCCTTAAGAAGCATGAAACTGCACTTGATTACTTTGAACAGAGCATGGAATTGGCCGAGCTCATAGGAGATGAGGATCAAATCAACAGAGCCTATCTAAACATGGGAGTAAGCTATAAGAAGCTTGGCAACATAAAAAAGGCTCTTGAAATATACCAAAACACCCTTGAAAAAGCAATGAAACTCGGCGACACTGCTCAGATGGGAACCACTTATACCAATATGGCATCCCTATTTCACAACAATCTCGGTAAAAGTGAAGAAGCCTCAGGATACGCTAAAAAAAGCTTGGCTATCGCGCGTCGTTACGGTGATCCATATTCTCACGTTGCGCCACTAACAACCCTACACGATATATACCTGAAAAATGGTAATTATAAAATGGCCTTAGAAACATACAAAGAGCTCACTCTTATGTCGGATAGTCTTAGCAACCAAAGCTTGAAAGAACAGATTTCACAAGAAAAAGCTCGCGCTGAATTTGAACGCAAACAATTAATTAAAGAACAGAAAGAACGAGAAGTCATTCGCATGGCAGAACAAGCTGAAAACAGACGAAATACTTTACAGCACATCTCTCTTTTAATAGGCTTGGTAATTCTTCTCTTGATTGTAATAATTTGCGGCCGACTCAACCTAAGCGTGCGCCTTGCAGAAGGCATGATCTTTTTCTCCTTCTTACTCTTTTTCGAGTTTCTCCTCCTGGTATTCGATCCTTATATTGAAAGCTGGACACAAGGAGCGCCTGCCTTGATGTTCGCTCTAAATTCGAGTTTGGCTTTGGTTATTTTCCCACTTCACGCCTTGGTAGAGCGCTTTGCGAAACGAAAGATTATTGGCTCCAAGAATTAGCGAATTTCATCCTTCAAGTAAGCAATGATGCAAAATCCTCCAGGGCAGCCTTTAACTGTTTTCTTTTCAAGGTACATCTCTAAATCCATGAAACAGTCCTCAAAGGCGGTAGGTTGAATGTAATCTTTCACGGTCCATTCAAATGTGGTCTCATTCATATAGTAGCAGAAGTAATGAATCATCGGAATATGATAAGACCATTCTCCTGTGATATAACCCATGTCGAATTGACCCGCCTCACGCACTGAACCATCTTCTAGAAAGCTTTTATAGTCCCCATCAGGCTCACCCTGGGTCATATTGTAAGTCAAACGAGGCTTACCAGTTTTAAAGTTCACTTGTTGGATACTATCTTGTAGTCCATCTTTGAAGAAATAGCGCGTTTCTAAGCCTCCTGAAGGAAAGTATGATTCGAACATTCCTTCTCTATTACCGTATGCAAATTTTCCTGAAAGCACTACTTGATTCCCATCTTTCATGAGAAAATCACCATTTGCCAAGCCTCCTTCAAATTGCTGAGTACAAATACCCTTCTGGCTTATTCCTGGCCAAGTGGCCAGTCCATTTAGGAGTCCTTTATTATCCACTGTATATGTTACCCCTCTAGGAACTGCGGACTTGCGTTCCTTCTTGCTTAATTGTTCCCAATACCTTACACGGTTGGCAAATTCCGACATCTCGAAAAGCGCATCATATTCACGGCCATATCCACCCTCAGCGTAGGTATCAGCACAGAGAGTTCCAGTGGTTTTTAAACTTATTGTTGGATACAGGCCTCTTCGTAAATAGGCATCGAAATTGGGGTCCTTACCAAAAGGCATTGCGGCTTGCAAAAGAAAAATTCGAAAATCTGGATATGCATACCATGCCAAGACTTTCCCCTTTTTTGACATCAAACCAATAGCCACTTTCGCGGATTTAAATCCTTTGATCTCGGAATTAAAATACCAGTTTTCCCGAATGGCAATTTGAGTACTTGAAATACCAATACTATCTCTCAACGAATCTCGCTCTTGCGCACTGTAAGGATACTCAAAGAGGGTGTCCTTGAAGAGAGTCACTTGCAAAATCTTGTGATAAAATTCAAGTTGCTCTTTAAAGTCTTCTTCCCTATCCGAAATATCTACAATTCGAGTCACTTTTTTTGTCCAAGAAATGGGCTCGTGAAACAGATAATTGGTATTGTAAAAATTGCGAAGCACATACTGGTAATCGTAACTCTGGGTGATATAAGTACCTACTTCATGATAGATGTAAGCTTGCATTGCAGTGTTATGAAAAGCGTTGCGTGTAGCGGGATAATGAGAGTCAGAAGCTTGGGATTGCGCAAACACTGAACTGATGCTTAGGAAGAAGTAACAAAGAGTTAAATAGCTTTGTCGCATAAATCTTGAATTTGTTTCGAATTTAGAGCTATTGCCAAAGAGATGAACTTTCTCGCACATTTTTATTTATCAGGAACTGACGAAGCCCTTTCGGTAGGCAACTACCTTGGGGATTTCATCACCTCTAAAGAGCGTGATCAACTCCCACCAGATATTATAAAAGGCGTGCATTTACATCATGAAATTGATCGCTTTACCGATAGCCATCTTAAATTTAAAAACTCCGTTGCAAGCTTGAGGCCAAAGTACAAACGCTATGCTCCAGTAATTGCCGATATCTTCTTTGATCACTTCCTTGCCAAAACCTGGGATATCCACCATGAGAATCCACTTCAAGACTACGCAAACAACTGCTATGCGCTTATCGACAAGCATGAAAACCTCTTAACTGATAGAGCAAAGCGCTTTCAGTACTATATGAAGAGTCGAAACATTCTCTACAATTATCAGCATTTGAAAGACTTAGAATTGGTTTTCTTCGGGATGTCGCGTCGAGCTTCTTTTGACTCTGGAATGGAAAACTCTGTAGATTTCTTACGTGACAATTATCAGCTTTTAAATGATGATTTTGACGCATTTTTCCCAGACATTAAGGCGCATATCATTGAGTTCATTAAAGATCATTGAGAGCAAAGACGGCTCTCATACCATTTACAACCCTGAATTAGACGAACATTACCACAGTACCCATGGTGCCTTTCAGGAAGCGATGCATGTCTTCATTAAATCAGGCTTCGAAGAAAAGCTCCAATCTCAAAGCGAAGTCAAGATCTTTGAAATGGGCTTTGGAACTGGTTTGAATGCAGTACTCACTGCCATGCAACAAGATGAACAGGAACTAGAGATTGAGTACACCGCCTTAGAAGCTTATCCCTTAGCAAAAGAAATATTGCAGGAACTCAATTATGAGGGACATTGGGGAAGTCGTGGACAGAGTTTATTTAACATGGTTCACAGTATTCCTTGGGATCAAAAATCACGACTCTATACGGGTTTCAAGTTTGAAAAAGTAGAAAGCAGTTTTGAAGATTTTGAGTCTGAAACGCTATTCGACTTGGTCTACTGGGATGCATTTGGACCAAGAGTGCAACCAGAACTTTGGGTAGAAACTATCTTTAGTAAAATGTTTTCATTGATGAATAAAGACGGGATTCTGGTCACTTACAGCTGCAAAGGCGATGTAAGAAGGGCTATGATTGCAGCAGGTTTTGATGTGGAAAAAATCCCAGGCCCTCCTGGGAAAAGGGAAATACTTCGCGCTAGAAAAAATTAAAGGCTTTTAACACAAACAAATCAACTAGTAGATCAAAAAACAAATAAATCATGAGGAATTTAAATCATATTGGCTTAGACGAAAATGGAGCAAACGAATTAGCAGATAAGCTCAGTTTACTCTTAGCAAATTACTCTGTTTTCTACCAGAATGTGAGAGGTTATCATTGGAATATCAAGGGCGATAAATTCTTTGAACTTCATCTAAAATTTGGAGAGCTTTACAATGATCTTCAACTAAAAATTGATGAAGTAGCTGAGCGTATACTCACATTGGGACACACACCTGAACATAGATACAGCAGTTACAATAGCGCCTCTAGTATCATAGAAAGCCCCAAAGTAAAGGAGGAAAAAAGGCCGTTTCCAATATTTTGGAATCCTTTGTTGTGATCATAAGCCTACAACGGGAGATTTTGGATTTATCCGGTGACTTAAACGACGAAGGAAGCAACGCATTAATGAGCGATTACATTCGGGAGCAAGAGAAGCTTGTTTGGATGTACTCTTCATTTATGGCCTAAGTAACAACTCGTTCAGAACTTTATAAAGCGGAAATTACTCCGCTTTTTTTTGTTTTCCTACATTTGGAATCATTCGGATGAATCCAATTAGAATACTTCATTCCCTTTACCATGTTAAACGTTCGGTTAGCGAGCAAAAAGCTTTTAACCAAGAGTTCCTTTTACCAACGATTGCTTCGTTTCGCAAAAAAATTGACCTAAGCCTGAGTATTGCCGACTTAGATCGCATCTATCATACCGATGCTATTAACATCAGCGTTGTTATTGGAGAAGCCTTCGCTGGATTAAGAGGTTTGCCATTGATCAAGAAAGAACGGGAGGCGATCACCAATATGGCTGCACTCACCCTACTTTACGATGACTATTTTGATCGTTTTGATTTCAGCAAGGATGAGATTCTCAAGCTAATGTCTACTGAAGAATACAATCCAAAAAACGCACACGAAAGTCTCTACAGAATATTCTTTGATGGGGCGATTAACAGTATTCCAGACACTGAAAGGCTGTTTTATTATGCTAATAAAGTTTTTGATGCCCAATACGATAGTAAGCGTCAAGAAAGTGATGGACTCTCCTACGCAGACATTCTTGAACTAACGCGTCGCAAAGGTGGCTTCAGCATTCTGTTTTATAGAACTGCGTTGAGTAATCCTATGGACGAAGCGGAAACCCAGTTGGCTTATGACCTAGGAGGGCTAATCCAACTTGGAGATGATATTTTCGACACCTTTTGGGATGCCAATGACAAGCTTCGAACCTTCACTACCATTAGCAGAGACTTGCGTCCAGCGAGAAGAGATTTTCAAGCACAAGTGGATCGCTGTTTAACTAGCTTGGCCGACACAGATTACCCTGCTGCAAACAAGGCCGTATTCAAAGCATGGATGCTGTTCGCAGCTTCATTAAGCTTTAGCGCTTTAGATCAATTAGATAAACTTCAAGAAGAAACCATCGACTTCTTCGATGCGATTGCCTATAAGCGATCAGAAATGATTTGTGATATGCAAAAATTAACACCACAGTTAAGGGCATTCAAACATCTGATAAGGCTGAATTTACCCCTTAGACAAGAAACTTTTAATCCAGAGCTTATAAGCTCTGATCAATTTTCTTAACCATCGTTAAGATGGTAGCTATGGCCACAGTTTCTCCGGTTTCGTCGTACACATCAACCAAGAATTTTACGATTCCTTTAGCGATATCGTCAGCATCCTTTTTCTCCTGATCCATTTTTTCCTTCACAGTGAATTTTACTCCGATGGTTGCTCCAGCATAAACTGGTTTTACGAAACGACATTCTTCAAGACCATAATTTAATAGTACAGGACCCTTGGCTGGATCAACGAATAAACCTGCAGCAGCGGATAAGATGAAATACCCGTGAGCAACGCGTTCTTCAAAGATGGTTTCATCGAGTGAAGTTGTATCGGTGTGAGCGTAAAAATGATCCCAGCTTACATTAGCAAAATTGATAATATCGGCTTCCGTAATCGTTCGCTTGTGCGTGAAAACGGTCTCTCCTACTTCCAGTTCTTCAAAATGCTTTCTGAAAGGATGCTTATCCGCTTCTTTCATTTCACCACCTACTTGATACAGCCCAGTGATCTTACTTAAACTGGTTGGACTTCCTTGAATGGCTGTTCTTTGCAAGTAGTGCATAACACCGCGTTTTCCACCCATTTCTTCTCCTCCACCTGCTCTACCAGGTCCACCATGAACTAAAGTAGGAAGTGGTGAACCGTGTCCGGTACTGTCTTTAGCGCTCTCTTCGTTCATCACCAAAATACGTCCATGATGACTCGCTGCTCCCAAGGTAAATTCAGTAGCAACTTCATCATTTGAAGTGGCGATGGAACAACAAAGAGATCCTTCACCCATGTTCACAAGCTCAACTGCTTCATCCGCTGATTCGTAAGGGATTAATGTAGTTACCGGTCCAAAGGCTTCTATCTCATGTACAGCAGTATTCTCATGAGGATTGTTATTCAGCATTACGATTGGCGAAATGAATGCTCCTTTATTGAAATCAGCTCCCATCAATTCAACCTCATCCAGACTTCCATAAACGATTTCTTGTGTTTTGGCCAACTCAAGCACGCGCTCTCTTACTTCTTCTCGCTGTGTTTGTCCGGCAAGCGCACCCATTCTTACTCCTTCTACTGATGGGTCTCCTATGGTGGTTTTCTTTAAACGGGCAGCCAGGGCATGTTGTACATCTTCAAGAATTCCTGCAGGCACAAAAGCACGTCGAATGGCCGTACATTTTTGTCCACACTTCACCGTCATTTCTCGTTGCACTTCTTTCACAAAAATGTCGAACTCAGGCATTCCTGGCTTTACATCAACTCCTAAGACTGAAGAATTCAGCGAATCAGCCTCTAAATTAAATGGAACTGCCCTGTTCACTATGTTCTTATGCGATTTAAGCATTCTACCTGTGGTAGCTGATCCAGTAAAGGTTACAACGTCTTGACTATTGACGTGCTCCAAAATTCCATTGGCTGGCCCACAAAGCAGCTGAAGCGATCCTTCGGGTAATATCTTCGAATCGATGATGTCTTTGACTACTAACTCAGTAAGGTAAGATGTAATGGTCGCAGGCTTAACCACCGCAGGAACTCCAGCAAGAAGGTTAACTGCGATTTTCTCTAACATCCCCCAAATAGGAAAATTAAATGCGTTGATATGAACCGCAACTCCACGTTTTGGCACCATGATATGATGACCGATGAATTGCCCAGATTTTGACAATGGAATCGCGTCACCATCTACATAAAAAGGCGAATCCTGAAACTGACGTCTTAAACTAGCGTTGGCGAAAAGGTTTCCGATGCCCCCTTCGATATCAATCCATGAGTCGATTCGTGTTGCTCCTGTTGCGGCTGAAAGCTGGTAATATTTTTCTTTGTTTTTTAGTAGAAAGAATGCCAAAGCCTTTAGCATTCTGCCTCTTTCAGGAAAAGTCATTTTTCTAAGTGCTGGATTCCCAACCTTACGAGCGTAGCTTAAGACTTCCTCAAAGTCGATACCTTCCGTACTTGCCTCAGCGATTTTTTCTCCATTGATTGCATTAAAGAGCGCCTTGCCCTCTCCTTTTCCATCAATCCATTGTCCTGTTACGTAGTTTCCTAGTTTCATATCTTCTAATTTAAGGCAGTTTACTTCCTCTTGCGCTCATCCATGGATGAATTTCAACTGCAAGTCTTCCAGCCTTCACTGCTGGATCAGCTTCTGCCAATCCTTTTGCTTCTTCAAGTGAATCTACCGAATAAATCACAATTCCTCTCGTATCCCAATCATCTAAAAAGGGCCCGGCGATGCACAACTTGCCCAGTTTAGCGATGCTATCCATGTGTGCCAAGTGCGCTTTCTGAATTTTTGCTAAACTCAGACTGTCTTGGTCGGTTGAAATCCCTCTTTTCAGGAAGCCAAGATAATAGGTACGGTATTCGTAATCTTCTTCCTTTTGGCTTTCAATACTGTCTGAATTAGGCGATGTTTCAATGTTTGCATTTACCGATCCACGACATGAAAGTAGAGAGCTAATAAGCAAGAGCAAAAGAATTCGCATGACACAAATTTATTTGAATATCCCTAGGGCTTTAAAAGTATTTTCTTCAACGAATCGGCTAAGTTCTTCGCAATGCGTTTCCGCCCAATTTCATCATAATGTTCTGTTGGGAAATCTTTGTCGATAAAATGCACTTCCCTTACCAGCTCTAGGTTGTCGACAAGTACCAATTCATTGTTTTGATATCGAGCCTTTAAGAAATCCCGATTTCGTTTCATCAAAAAACTGAGGTCTTTGCCATGTAGCGCATCAATGGCATCTATATTCTCAGCCAGAAGATTAAAGAT
>ENA-UOXV01000984-UOXV01000984.1-marine-metagenome-genome-assembly--contig:-NODE-984-length-40727-cov-7.114034_pt1 | contig 40727 bp, 35 predicted proteins | sample MGYA00238165_ERZ766961 | MGnify/ENA primary metagenome ERZ766961 (study PRJEB28924, sample SAMN03173240) | marine metagenome | biome: Marine; feature: Water; material: Subsurface seawater | place: North... | reverse complement strand
TCAAGCTGCGTTCAAATTCCTTAGAACATAATGTAGAATACCACCATGGCGATAATATTCTACCTCGTCTGCAGTATCTATCCGGCACAATAGCTGTATTGCCTCACTAGATCCGTCTTTTCGCGTGATCGTACAATTTACATCCATAAGTGGTTTAATTCCATTTTTAAGGCCAGTAATATTATATTTTTCCGTACCATCAAGTTTTAATGTAACCCGATTCTGCCCTTCTTTGAACTGAAGAGGTAAAACACCCATTCCCACAAGGTTAGACCGATGTATACGCTCAAAACTCTCGACAATTACTGCTTTTGCGCCCAAAAGAGTAGTACCTTTAGCTGCCCAGTCTCTCGATGATCCATTTCCATAGAGCTTACCTCCAATTATGACTAAAGGAACCCCTTCAGATGAATACTGCATTGCTGCATCATAAATAGACATTTCCTTTCCTGAGGGAAAATGCTTGGTTACCCCTCCCTCAGTTCCGGGAACCATCTCATTTTTAATACGAATATTTGCAAATGTACCCCGCATCATAACTTCATGATTACCTCGTCTAGAACCATACGAATTGAAGTCTTGAGTGCGTATCTGCCGATCCGTTAAATACGAACCAGCCGGGCTATTTTCTTTTATAGCACCCGCCGGAGATATATGGTCAGTCGTAATGGAGTCTCCCAATACCGCTAATGCTCGGGCGTCAACAATATCATTAAAATCTCCAGGTTCAAGTGTCATACCCTCAAAAAAACTTGGGTATTTGACGTAAGTGGAGGCGGATTGCCAATCGTAAGTTTCACTACCCTCTGTCTGGATACCTTGCCATTGCTCTGGGCCTTTCCAAACATCATCCCCGTAACGGTTTGAAAACATTTCAGGTGTCATATGATTGAGTACTGCTTCACTGACCTCTTTATTAGAAGGCCATATGTCCTTTAGAAATACTGGCTGTCCATCCTTATCATGGCCAAGTGGATCATTGTACAAATCAGCTTTCATAGAACCTGCTAAAGCGTATGCAACAACTAACGGAGGGGAGGCCAGATAATTTGTTTTAATTTGAGCGTGAATGCGGCCTTCAAAATTTCTATTGCCCGATAGAACTGAACAAACAGTCAAATCGCCAGACGTAATTGCCTCATCAACTGGGGTTGGCAATGGACCCGAGTTTCCAATACAGGTAGTACATCCGTATCCGACAACATTGAAACCCAGACCATCAAGCTCACTCTGCAAACCAGCATTTTCAAGATAATCTGAAACTACCTTACTTCCAGGGGCCAATGAAGTTTTAACCCAAGGCTTCGGTTTTAGGCCAGCAACATTGGCATTGCGGGCAAGCAAACCGGCCGCCATCAATACTGAGGGATTTGAAGTATTGGTGCAGGACGTTATTGAGGCAATTACGACATCCCCATCCTTTACTTTAAAATCAGCACCCTCTGGTGATTGAGGGCCATTTCCCCTCCCAAGATCATCTAGCGTTTGTTCAAATGCTAATGAGGCGTCTTTCAGAGCAATGCGATCTTGAGGTCGCTTGGGTCCAGAAATTGATGATTCCACCGTTGAAATATCAAGTTCCAGAGTATCTGTAAAAATTGGATCTTCCGAATTAGCATCTCTCCACATTCCTTGCGCCTTTGCATATTCTTCAACCAAAGCAACCCGATCAGGGTCTCGGGAAGTAAAAGATAAGAATCTTATAGTTTCTCGATCAATTGGAAAAATCCCACAAGTAGCACCATACTCTGGCGCCATATTGGCAATCGTCGCCCTATCAGGCAAACTCAATCCATCGAGAGCGCTACCAAAAAATTCAACAAACTTACCCACAACTCCCTTCTCACGGAGCATTTGAACAACACGTAAAACTAGATCTGTCGCAGTCGCACCTTCTTTCATCGCTCCTGTCAATTTAAATCCGATAACTTCCGGAACAAGCATTGAGACAGGTTGACCAAGCATAGCAGCTTCCGCCTCAATTCCCCCTACACCCCAACCAAGGACGGCTAGACCATTCACCATTGTCGTATGACTATCAGTTCCCACCAAAGTGTCAGGATAAGCAATCGTTTTTCCGTCAACTTCGTCTGTCCAAACCGTTTGTGATAAAAACTCAAGATTAACTTGATGGCATATACCAGTACCCGGAGGTACTACTCGGAAATTATCGAATGCCTTTGAGCCCCAGCGCAAGAACTCGTATCGTTCTTCATTTCTCTCAAATTCTTTCTCGACGTTTGCATTAAAAGCATTACTTGAACCAAAATTATCAATCATAACAGAATGATCTATAACGAGGTCAACCGGACTTAATGGGTTAATTTTCTGGGGATCCCCACCTAAATCTTTCATTGCCTGGCGCATAGCAGCCAAATCTACAACCGCTGGAACACCAGTAAAATCTTGCATCAAAACCCTTGCAGGACGAAAGGCTATCTCACTTTTTGAACTTCGATTTTCAAGCCATGCCCCCAATGCTTTTACATCGTCGACAGTCACAGAAATGCCATCTTCAAACCGCAGTAGGTTTTCCAAAAGAACCTTTAACGAGAAAGGTAAACGTGAAATATCGCCTAAACCACCGTCAGAGGCTGCTTTTAGGCTGTAATAATCATAATTTTTGGAACCAACGTTAAGAGACCGACGAGTTTTTAAAGTATCCTGGCCAATTTTGGACATGTGCGACTCCTGAATTAAAGTTTAGCTTATGAAAAATATTGGGTCAGAAACTGAATTACACCAAGAGTTCCTATAATTCCAGCATTTTTAAATAAAAAATTAATTTTGGGAACTAATTATAAATTGGTGCAATTATAACTTATGAGAAAACATTGTAACACTAATTAACCTGATATAAGTATTATACATGGACGTATTTTCTGGTGAGAGTTTAACCTGTATTAGGGGTGATAGAGTTGTATTCACCAACCTCAATTTTTCCATTGAGGAGGGAGAAGTGCTTAATTTGCAAGGCCCAAATGGCAGTGGCAAATCAACTTTACTTCGACTTATGGCCGGGTTAATCAGCCCGCTTGAGGGCAAATTGATTTGGAATGGCAGTGAAGTACAAATTCAGGAGAGAGATTTTTGTATCTATTTTCACTACGTGGGCCACCAGGATGCCATTAAAAATGCGTTAACAGTTGAAGAGAACTTAAGGTTTTGGTCTGATTTAAGGTCACTTGGTCAAAATGAGTCTATGATTAAGAGAGCATTAGACACTTTTTCACTAACAGATCTCTCAAGTTTGCCTGCCCGATTTCTCTCAGCTGGTCAGCGTAAGCGCCTTAATTTAACACGATTATGCACAACAACAGCCCGTCTTTGGATTTTAGATGAACCTGCTAACTCTTTGGACAAAGAGTCATCAGAAATTCTTAATGATCTTATTAAGGTTCATCAAAAAGATGGAGGCATTTTGGCCATAGCAACGCACGATATTGTGATGCCAGGACATAAAATTTTAAATATAACCGATTTTAGTAATACCAAAAATTTCAAAGATCTTAACGATGAATGACTTATTAAAATTTTTATTTTATATAGTAAGACGAGAACTCCGCATGGCCTTTCGCAATGGCACTGACTCATGGGTTGTAGTGATGTTTTTCATGATTGTGGTGATACTTTTCCCGCTTGGTGTGGGACCAGAACCAGATATACTTAACAAGATCAGTTCAGGAGTAATATGGGTAGCAGCTTTGTTATCAGCGATGCTCTCAATGGATCGTTTATTTCATGTTGATTATGATGATGGGAGCCTAGAACTCCTCGTACTCCATCCTCAGCCCCTCGAATTTATTGTTCTCGCCAAGGTATTAGCACACTGGTTAACCACGGGATTACCACTTATTATTGTATCCCCTTTATTGGCAATATTTTTAAATATGGACATCTCTAGTTATTTTGTTCTTATTATCACGTTGTTTTTGGGAACTCCAACATTGAGCCTCATTGGCTCAATCGGTGCGGCGCTTATATTGGGTGCACGTCGAAGTGGAGCATTATTATCTTTGATAATATTACCCTTATTTATACCAGTTCTAATATTTGGAGTAAGTGCTGTTGAAGCATCCATTTTGGGTGTTTCTAGCAAACCGCAATTATTGATATTAGGTGGATTATTTTTGTTGAGTTCCGCTTTATGCCCTATAGCAAGTGCTGCTTCACTGCGGCAAGCGATAGAATAATCATGGATTTCATTAGTGTAAGATTAAATAAATGATAATGATCGTCCATAAGATCCAATTTCTGCTATTTGCGTATTCATAATTTTAGGTTATATCGGTATTACTATCTTACTTTAAAGGCTGATTTAATTAAATGATTAACTATTTTGCAAACCCAACCCGTTTTTTAAAAATTGCAAAAGGCCTGCAACCTATCGTTGCTTTGAGCGCGGTAGGTTCAATTTTAACTGGTTTGTATTATTCGCTTATTCAATCTCCGCCGGACTATCAACAAAGTGAAACAGTTCGCATGATGTATGTTCACGTTCCAGCTGCGTGGATGGCAATGTTCTGTTACGTAGCACTCGCTTGCTTTAGCTCAGTATTGTTAATTTGGCGACATATTGTGGCAGATATACTGGCCAAATCAACTGCACCGATAGGAGCATGTTTTACATTTCTCGCTTTGGCAACAGGATCCTTATGGGGAAAACCAATGTGGGGAACTTGGTGGGTTTGGGACGCCCGTCTAACATCAGTTTTAATTTTATTTTTATTATATCTTGGATACATGGTGTTATATAACGCGTTTGATGATCGTAGCAGAGGGGCCCGAGCAGCAGCAATTTTATCAATTGTGGGTGTCATAAATGTACCAATCATCAAATTTAGTGTGGACTGGTGGAACACACTCCATCAACCGGCCAGCGTTATTAAAATGGATGGGCCTGCTATACATTCGAGTATGCTTACTCCATTGATACTAATGGCAGTCGGATACACGTCACTTTTTATCTGGATTTTGCTCATTCGCGCCCGTGCTGAGCTAAATCTTCAAAAAGTTCATGCACTTAAAATTCGTTTAGCAAAAGTATAGGTTATGTTAGAGAGTATATACAATTATTTTATTATGGACGGATATGGTATTTTTATCTGGGTCGCATTTGGTTTATCGTTTGTGATTCTTGCGGGTTTATTCGTACAAAGCATACGATTATTTCGATCATCTGAAAAAGCTTTAGAGGATTTACAAATACAGGTTCGTCAAGATGAAAAATAGACAAAAGCGTTTTTCTTTTATTGGCTTAGGATTGCTTTTAATCGCAGGTGCCGCTGCACTTGTACTATCAGCTTTCGAAGATAATATAGTATTTTTTCATAGCCCGACGGAGATAGTTAATAAGTTTAGAGCACAAAAACTTAAACCAGCTCAACGTCTACGAGTGGGTGGGTTGGTAGAAAAAGGTAGCGTTACAAAAGTTAGTGACGGAGCCACAAATCGATTCAAAGTAACAGACCTTAATAACTCTATAATCGTAGAATTTCGTGGCATTCTTCCAGATCTATTCAGGGAGGGGCAAGGCATTGTAGCGGAAGGTTTTTATCAAAATAATATTTTTAATGCAACAGACGTTTTAGCCAAACATGATGAAACATATATGCCCCCTGAAGTAGCAGAAGCACTTAAAAAATCAGGTCAATGGAAACCCAATGAAAAAAAATAACAAAACAAAAATATTAAATATTATTTTAAGCAAGACGCAATTTAGGGTGGGTTAATTATATGATCATTGAAAGCGGCCATTTCGTTCTAATTCTCTCCCTTCTGATGGCATTTCTTCAGTCAACGGTGCCGATGATAGGAGTGCACCTACGCAATAATCAGTTAATGGCTATTGCTGCACCCGCGGCAATAATCCAATTTGTTCTAATTTTAGGTTCATTTCTCGCTTTAACGTACGCATACGTTGTATCTGATTTTTCTGTAATCAACGTTACTTCCAATTCTCATACAGCTAAACCCCTCTTATATAAAGTGAGCGGAGTTTGGGGTAATCACGAAGGGTCCATGCTACTTTGGGCTCTTATACTCTCAGGCTATGGAGCAGCAATTGCATTATTTGGTGGCAACTTAACTCCCACTTTAAAAGTTAGAGTCCTTGGGGTGCAAGCTATGCTTGGTGTTGGTATTCTCGCTTTTATTTTGTTCACCTCCAACCCCTTTTTAAGGGTTTTTCCAGCACCAGAAAATGGTAGTGGTTTAAACCCACTACTACAAGATCCTGGGCTAGCATTTCATCCCCCCTTACTCTATCTAGGTTATGTTGGTCTCTCTCTAACATTCTCGTTTGCAGTAGCTGCGCTCATCGAAGGAAGAGTAGATGCAGCTTGGGCACGTTGGGTAAGACCTTGGACTTTAGCCGCGTGGGGGTTTCTCACCGGAGGCATTGTTCTCGGCTCGTGGTGGGCCTACTACGAATTAGGCTGGGGAGGATGGTGGTTTTGGGACCCCGTAGAAAATGCCTCGTTCATGCCATGGCTTGCAGCAACTGCGTTATTACACTCTTCCATTGTATCAGAGAAACGGGATAGCTTAAAATCTTGGACGATATTCCTAGCCATTGTTGCTTTCGGTTTAAGTTTGTTAGGAACTTTTCTGGTGAGATCAGGGGTCATTACTTCTGTCCATGCATTCGCATCTGACCCAACTCGTGGAGTGTTTATACTACTGTTACTGGTAGTAACGATTGGGGGAGCCTTTTTATTGTTTGCTTGGCGCGGGCCCAGTTTAAAAACAGATGGTATTTTTCATCCTGTCTCTCGGGAGGGGGGATTGATTCTAAATAATTTTATTCTTACCATCGCGGCCGCGTCAATTCTCCTTGGAACGTTGTATCCGTTATTTGTAGATGTTCTGGAATTAGGCAAAGTTTCTGTCGGCGCACCATATTTTGAGAGCGTTTTTGTACCAATGATGATACCCATGATTGTCGTTATGGGCATTGCTCCTTTTTTGAGATGGAAACGTGGCGATTTTAATAAAACTACAAATAAATTAAAGGTCGTGGGGGTAATTTCGCTGATCGGTGGTTGTTTTGTTTGGCTCATAGTTGATCGCTCTAGTGCTCTATCATCTTTAGGTATAGCATTATCAATTTGGTTGTTTTCAGCGACGTTCGTTGAATTAACCTCCCGTATTAAACTTTTTCAGGTACCCTTAAAAGATAGTATGCGAAGTATTATACGCCAACCACGGGCAAGTTGGGGGATGACCTTTGCCCATATGGGATTGGCAATAGCGGTAGCTGGTATCACTGCATCGAGCACCTGGAAAGTTGAGAGCATCCAAGTTATGAAGTTTGGTGACCAAGTTAAAGTCGCTGGTTATACGTATACCCTAAAAGAAGTCAGAAAGGTACAAGGCCCTAATTACATAGCAACACGCGGGATTTTTAGTGTTAAAAAAGGCGATAACTTTAATGTAACACTTAAACCAGAAAAACGAGAATATCAAACTCGTACCATGGTTACGACTGAAGCCGCAATCTACTCGACATTCTTTGGCGACTTATATGCCGTTGTTGGTGATCGAGATGAAAATTCTGGCGGGTATATCACAAGAATCTACTTTAACCCCCTTGTACCCTGGATGTGGGCTGGCGCTATCCTCATGGTTCTTGGGGCTGCAATTAGTCTGACTGATCGACGTCATCGCGTTGGAGCTCCAGCGCGCAGCGCAAATATTGGTACTAGTCAGGTCATTGCTAAATGATGAAGCGCCTAGCTTATTTTCTCCCTCTTGTTTTATTAGCAATTCTTGCCGCATATTTTTCTGCTGGTCTGGGCAGAGATCCTCAAACACTTGACTCAGTTTTAATTAACAAAAAAGTACCAGAGTTCTCCCTACCTCCAATAAGAGGTTTTAATGCGGGTCTATCAAATAACGATTTCTTGAATAAAGTGGTTCTTGTTAATATTTTTGGTTCTTGGTGTGTTTCCTGTCGGATTGAACACCCGTTTCTTATGGAATTAAAGAAGAAGGGTGTAATTCCAATTTACGGAATTAATTGGCGAGAGCAGAACCAAGACGATGGGCCCCGATGGTTAAAAAAATTTGGTAATCCATATAGTTTAATTGGCGATGATCCAAAAAGTAGGGGGGCAATCGCATTTGGTGTCACCGGTGCTCCCGAAACATTCTTGGTTGATCAAAGAGGTATTGTGAGGCTGAAACATATGGGTCCAATAACCCAGCAAAATTGGAATGATACACTAAAACCGGCAATAGATAAGTTGAGAAATAGATGAAATTCCTGATTTTATCAATTACCCTATTATTGAGTTCAAATTTCGTGCATGCTGTCGATCCCGGTGAAATTCTGAAAGATAGCAGTTTAGAAATTCGCGCTCGAGCAATTAGTAAAGATCTTCGTTGCGTTGTTTGTCAGAACCAATCCATTGATGACTCGGATGCTGAACTAGCCCGAGATCTTAGAATACTTGTTAGAGACCGCATTCTAGAGGGAGATAGTGATCAAGCTGTCATAGATTATGTTGTTTCAAGGTATGGTGATTTTGTATTACTTAACCCACCGGTGAAAGGTGTAACTTTTGTTCTTTGGTTTGGTCCAATAGTGATTACATTAATCGGATTTATTTGTTTAATATTATTTTTTCGTCGTCAAAAGCCACTTATTCAAGATTTGAAGAAGAATAATGCTGAGGTAAAAAAATGACGCTCTTAGTTACTTTTGGAAGCATACTTTTAATTGTCCTGGCACTGCTGACTTTGTCAATATTACGATCGAAGAAGGCCTTGCTAAGCAAGCATAACTCAGTCGTCTATCAAGACCAAATTGATGAAATTAAGAGAGATGTCGATCGTGGCCTGCTAAGTAAGGATGAGGCAACGCTGCTCGGAATTGAAATACAAAAACGTCTAGAAAAAGCGCCAGCCGAGGACCTTGACCAAGCCCACCGTGATACGCCAATCACAAAGGCTACCATATTAACATGTATTTTGTTAATTACTATTATTCCAGTAACAACTATTGCTACATATAATTATCTTGGATCTCCAACAAAACCTGACCTACCTTTTGCCTCAAGAAAGGTACCCACTCCTGTTAATACAGCAGATATTGAGATGAATAAGTTAGTCAACGCTCTAAAGAAACGTATGAACGCAAATCCTGAAAAAATTGATGGTTGGTTGCTGCTTGGACGAACGCTCGCAACCTTGAAACGTTTTAATGAAGCTTCTAATGCATTTAAACGCGCCTTTGCAATTGACTCATCAAAGGCGCAAATCGCAACATCAATAGCAGAAACATTGTTTATGGCGCGAAGTGGGCTTTTTAAAGACGAAAGTCGTAAATACCTCAAAATAGCACTAAAATTAAACCCACGAGAATATAAAGCTCTTTATTATATGGGTCTTGATCTTGCTCGGCAAAATAATTACCGTGAGGCAGTCCAGACTTGGGTAAATTTAATCGCAATTTCACCGAAGGAAGCACCATGGCTATCTAACGTACGACGACAATTAGCTGAAGTCGCGTCAACCGGTAATCTAACTATTTCTCAATTTATTCCACAATTAAATTCCACTGAGAGAAAAGCTACGCTGCCTCCGAGAGGGCCGACCCAAAATGATATTAAGGCGGCACAGGAAATGTCCAATGAAGATAGACAGGCCTTTATTCGCTCAATGGTGGAGAGGCTCGCAAATCGTTTAAAAGAAAAACCAAACGATTTAAACGGTTGGAGAAGACTAGCTCGAGCATACCGGGTTCTAGGAGAGACAAAGAAGGCCGAACAGGCAGAAATACGTATAAAAAAATTAAAAAATTAAACTCTAAAAATTATATGATATTAATCAAACATTGTATTCGGAAGAAAAGTAGCTATTTCTGGAAAAGCGACTAAAATTATTAAACAAACTCCCATCGCGATCCAGAAAGGCCAGATTCCTCTAAAAATCGTCCCCATCGATACATCTTGTGCAACGCTTTTTACAACAAATACATTGAGTCCAACAGGTGGGCTTATTAAACCCATCTCTAAAACAATGACTACTACGATCCCAAACCAAATAGGGCTCATTCCTAATTGGGTGATAACCTCGAAGGCTACGGGAAGCGTTAAGACAAGCATTGCCAGTCCTTCAAGGAATGTTCCCAAAAATATATAAGTTACTAAAATTAAGATTACTATACCCGTTTTCCCCACATCAAGATTAACTAAAAATGTTACCAGATCAGCTGGTATATGGGTTAGTGCCATGAAAGGAATAAATACATGCGCACCAATAAGGATCATAAAAACAGTAGCCGTTGTTTGAAGGGTCTGAAGAATGACAAATGTCATTTTATCTCGATCTAGAGATTTGCGAGATAATGCAACTAGGAATGCCAAAACAGCTCCGACACCGGCAGCTTCTACAGGTGTGAAAATACCTATATAAATTCCACCAATAGTGGCAACGACTATTGCTACCATCGCAAAAGCTTTACGCAACGATCGTATTCTTTCCTTAAAACTACTTATTGGCCCCGCTGGACCAATTTCTGGTTTTAATCGCGTTACGATTGCAATAGCTAGTAAAAACATACAGGTTAATAAAATGCCCGGAATAATTCCAGCCATAAAAAGTCGACCTATAGATTGTTCTGTAAGTATCGCGTATATTATTAGTCCCGTTGAAGGTGGAATTAATATTCCAAGAGTACCGCCTGCGGCAACAGCACCAGTCGCCAAACCATCATCATACTTAAAACGCTTCATCTCAGGGAGAGCAACACGACCCATTGTTATGGCCGAAGCAATTGAAGAGCCACTCAAAGCTGCAAAGCCAGCGCAACCAGCGATCGTAGCACTGGCTAACCCGCCTCTCCAATGACCTACCCAGCAATACGCGGCATTAAACAGATCGCGGCTCATTCCAGATACACCCGCCAAATTACCCATTAAAACAAACAATGGAATTACCGTAAGAGTTAAGGTCACGGATATTTCAAATGTTTCTGTGCCTAGAACACTCAACGCTGCCGCGTAACCATTAATGGCCGCTGTTCCAAAAAATCCAACTGCCAACATAGCCATAGCAACGGGAACCCTAAAAATTAACATGGCAAATAAAGCAAAAAGACCAATAAAACCAATAGCCGTAACTGACAATTACTTCTCCTTTTTATTGGGCATCTAACCCGTCATTCAATTATTCTAAATTATATCCACGCAATAGTGCTATTAATTCAAATAGTAAAACGATCGCGTAAAGTGCCATTCCGAAGGCTAAAATCCAAAAAAATGGTTGCAATGTTATTTCTAATGACCGTGTGGTTTCGCCGTATTCGGCTGCGTTAATTCCACTTTCTATGAGCACCCAAATTAGAATACACATCATTAAGGTGCCGAGTAGTTTAACAAATATATCAGTCCATCGGGTGAATCTTGGTCCCGTTACGAGACTTAATATTTCTACAATTACTTGTCCACCTTTTCGGCCGCTGTAAGCAACGCTAAAGGCTACTGTCGCCATAAGAAATATTTGATTAAAATCATCTGTACCAAATATGGGTGAATTAAATACATAGCGAAAGATCACGGCCGTAACGATAAGCACAGCAAGGCCAATAAGCGCTATCCCACCAGCGTATAAAGTAATAGGATGAATACAACGATCTATAAAGACGAGCGTTGCATCCACCCTGTTCTTCTTATCCTTCATTAAATTGTCTAAACTTTACTGAGTAACGGCTTTATAAATTGCCCGAGCAGGTATACCTGCCTTTTCTTTTTTTGCTATAAACTGTTCAACAGACTGCGCAGTAGCATTATTAAATTCTGCTGCAGCCGACTGAGATAATTGAATAAACTTTACGCCTTTCTGCTCATTCTTTGCTGTCGCAAGCTGTTTAGCATCAATATTGCCCCAATAATTTGCAGCGAACATACTTAAGCCCCTACCACTATGTTTATTTATAGCTTTCTTATGCGAGGAAGAGAGGCCTTCATAGGCTTGCTTATTCATAAAAATATATAACATTGTTGTGGGGCCATTCATTCCAGCGGTAACGTATTCGCCAGGCTCAGCTAGACGCCAAGGTCTATACAATGCTCCCGGAGAAATATAAACACCATCTAAAACGCCTGTTTGAAGGGAGTTATAAGCTTTCGTAACAGGCATATAAACAGCCGCAGCTCCCCATGCCCTTAACTGAGGAATATTGCTTGGTGATGGAGCTCTAATTTTTAAACCTTTAATATCTCCAATTTTTGAAACCGGATTTTTACGAGTAATGAGTATTGCTGGCCAATTTGCAAAAATACCCAATACTTTTACTTTTGCATACTCTGATTTAAGGTGTTTATCATATATACTCCAAGCTTTCTTTGTAACCTCTTGTGATGAATTGCCCACACCTGGTTGTGCGACAGTCATAGTTCGAGGGAATAGTTTTGGAGTATACCCATGCACACCAAAAGTTATTTCCGCTACATTTTCAATGACACGCTTGTACTGTGCTTTTGGCCCTTTTCCCAACTGACCGCTAGGGTATAATTTGAGTTTTAATGATCCACCAGTCTCAGATGCAATATTTTTTGCTAAATGCGGCAATATTCCCTTATTAACTGGATGTTTTGCTGACATAAAAGTCGCCATTTTTAATTCTTTAGCTTCGGCTTGCCTCAGATCACCTTGCGTAAAGAAAAATGTTGTTAAAAAAATAACAGCTGTAAATATAAATGACTTTTTGTAAAAAAGCATAGTGTAATATCCCCCCAGAATATTTATTTTATAATATTTTTCATAATTCATATCTGATAAAATTGAATTTTTAAAATTCAAACAGAAATATAAATTATGGACTTTTCTCCCAGTAGAGAGAGTATATCATTAGTTGCTAATACTAAAACAAATAATTTTATATTTCACACAACGAAATACTAAGTTAAAATTTTTATATTTAATTTATGATCTATCATTAAAATTTTACCGTTTAGATTTGTTTCGATTATATGAATCAATACTTTATGAGATCAATCTTAGATGCCAAAATAAAATCATTCTCATGCAAACCATCAATTTCATGAGTATAAATATAAATTCTAGCATAACCCCATCCAAATTCGATGTCAGGGTGATGTCCCTCTTCTTCTGCGATTGCTGCAACACGGTCAATGAATTTCAGGGAATGTTTAAAATCTTCAAATTTAAATTCACGCTTTAATTTAGAGCTTTGTTCCGTCAAATCCCATTTTGGTATTTGCTTCTTATATTCATTCGCTTCATCTAATGGTAAAGGGATTATGCCACCTTGACATGAAACACACGACTTATTGTTAAGATCTCCGACCATGAATTAACTCCATAAGATTAAACATAAGGAAATGATAATAGCTCCGAACTAAAATACCAATTATATAATATAGACAACCTTTTAGTAAATATGAGATTTGACACCACGATTTGATCATTTAAGCTAAAGATAAATTTAATCTAAACATACAAAAAAGGGCAGGCGTACTGAGGCCTGGGGAAAATATATGACTGAAGCGTTTATATGCGATGCAATAAGAACTCCAATTGGCCGTTATGGGGGAAGTCTATCGACAATCCGAACTGATGACCTGGCTGCCTTACCAATTTCTGCTTTGATGGAACGAAATTCATCAGTTGATTGGGGGAAAGTCGACGACGTTATTTATGGTTGTGTTAATCAATCAGGTGAAGACAACCGGAATATTGCAAGGATGGCATTATTACTAGCAGGACTTCCGGAGGCAGTTCCAGGCGTTTCTGTAAATAGATTATGTGCATCTGGAATGCATGCAGTTGGCAGTGCAGCGCGTGGCATTAAATCTGGAGATGCTGATTTATTTATAGCGGGAGGTGTTGAAGGCATGTCAAGATCACCATTTGTTATGGCAAAAGCAACTTCCGCCTTTTCTAGAAATGCCGAAATTTATGATACGACAATGGGGTGGAGGTTTGTTAACCCCAAAATGAAGCAGTTGTATGGTATTGATGAAATGGGCACGACAGCGGAGAATGTAGCAAACGATTTTAATATATCTCGAGAAGACCAGGATCAAATGGCGCTACGAAGTCAAATAAAGGCTGAAAAGGCCCAATCCAATGGTGATCTCGCAAACGAAATCCTCCCTGTTAATATTCCTCAGCGTAAAGGGGAAGACATTATTTTTGATATGGATGAACATTTAAGGCCGGGTTCTACAATAGAAGGCTTACAAAAGCTGCGTCCAGCATTCCAGGAAGGCGGCTCAGTTACCGCAGGTAATTCATCAGGCATTAACGATGGCTCCTGCGCATTAATAATTGCGTCTGAAGACACAGCAAAAGCAAATGGACTTACACCAAAAGCGAGAATTCTTGGACTCGCTGCGGGAGGCGTTCCACCCCGGGTTATGGGCATTGGCCCAGTTCCGTCTACTCAGAAACTAATGGCTCGACTTGGCTTAAAAATGAATGATTTAGATATTATAGAATTAAATGAAGCATTTGCAGCTCAGGGGCTTGCGGTGCTTCGGGAACTTGGTGTCGATGATGATGACCCTAGAGTAAATCCTCAAGGGGGGGCCATCGCACTTGGTCATCCTTTAGGTGCGAGCGGTGCGCGTCTTGTTACCACAGCAATGTACCAACTTCAACGTACTAAAAAGAAAACAGCACTCTGCACAATGTGTGTCGGAGTTGGTCAAGGCTCCTCTATTATTATTGAGAGGGTATAAAGTTTAGTTATAAAAATAGGGGTCCCAGTTGATCATCACATTAGTGATAAATACCACAATAATTTAAACAATTAATGTAGGTTTATTTTTCAGTAAAATCATATCCTTGACCTAAAAAGAATTTTATCACAAATTAATTTTAAGCTGATTCGAAAGACACTAATTATAAATATTAAAAAAATTTAAATAGGGATCAAATTTAATATGACTAAATCGTTTGCTATTGTAGGCTCGGGACCTTCAGGAATGTACGCGGCTGACGCTCTGCTAAAAAAGTTTCCATCATGCAGAATCTGTGTATTTGATAAAATACCAATGCCCTTTGGGCTTATTCGATATGGTGTAGCCCCTGATCATTTTAAAACAAAAAATACGTCTCGTCAGTTTTTAAGAACACTAGAACTGGAACAGGTTCACTATTTAGGTAACGTAGAAGTGGGGCGTGATATATCTACGGACGAACTTAAAGAGAATTTTGATGCTGTTGTCTATGCAATTGGTGCATATAATGATCGTCAACTAGGTATCAAAGGGGAAAATCTTAGAGGAGTTTATGGCGCTTGTGCCTTTGTTGGTTGGTATAATGCCCACCCTGATTTCTGCGATCTTAATCCAATGTTAGATGGTGAAACCGTTGCAGTAATTGGAATCGGAAACGTCGCTTTAGACGTGTGCCGCGTTTTAACCAAAACAAGAACCGAAATGGAAGGGTCCGATATCTCCACTCCAGCATTGGATAGAATCCAGTCCATGCCAATAAGGGAAGTTCATATGTTTGGCCGTAGGGGACCAATTGAGGCTGGCTTCACACCAAAAGAATTAGGGGAAGTTCGTGACCTCGAGAGATGCGCAGCAATTGTTGATTCTAAACAGCTTCCACAAAAAATTGAGGGTAATTTTGATACCAGGGAGAAGGGTATTAAAGAAAAGAATTTAAAAATTCTTAATGAATTGGCTGAACAGAGTAAACCTCAAAAATCCATTAAAATGAATTTTCAATTTTATGCGTCTCCCACAGAAATACTTGGTAAGGAGCGGGTTGAAGGCATTCGTTTAGAGAGAACAGAAGTAATTGATGGAAAGGCTAGATCAACAGGGGAAGTGTTTGATGTGCCATGTTGTTCAGTAATAACAGCTATCGGTTATCAAGCAGACCCGCCTGAGGGCCTCAAATTAAATGGTGCAATATTACAAAATACAAATGGTTGTATTAACGATAATGTCTATGTAGTGGGTTGGGCAAAACGTGGTTCAAGTGGAACAATCCCCACTAATGGACCTGACTCTCGAGCGGTAATTGAATTATTATCTGAAACTCTTGAAAATGATAATAATAAAATTAAAGGTGGATATGACTCGATATCCAAACTGCTTGAGGCTCGTAACGTTCGAACTGTTTCGATAAACGACATGAAAAAAATACAAGCCGCTGAAATTGATAATGCGAGAAAGAACCATCCGTGGGAAAAATTTACAAAAATAGAGTCAATGTTAGAGGTTCTAAATTAAACAAAGGATGGGATTTCTTATTCTCTTTAAGCCATAGAGATCCAGCTTTAACAAATTTACTTTAAATAAAAATTAAGCTGCCGGATACTTTTTAAAAATATACATGCAATTACTTACAGTGACCTTCGCAAGATGAGAGTTACCCAATCTCCAATTATAATTTCTTTGATAAAATAGAATCCTTGCCTTAAATGAGCATTCATAACCCAGTTTTTATCTTTAATAAGAAATCCAGATAAAATAATAATCCCACCGGGTCTAAGAACAATACCTAAGTCTCTTGAAAGTTTTACCAAAGGACGTGCTAAAATATTACTTGCAACAATATCATATTCGTAACTCTTTATTCTTCGATGATTATACCCCTTTGAGGAAATGGCAAATATATTGGAACGAAGGCCATTTTTTTTTAAATTTTCATTACAAACTCTCGTTGAAATTGGATCTATATCAGAAGCAACGATTGGCATATTCCATAATTTTGCCATTACCATTGCAAGAATCCCTGAACCACTTCCCATGTCCAGACCTCTGCGTGGTTTATTCTTGGAGAAAAACTTATCAATTTTATTGAGAGCTATAATACATCCTTTAGTAGTTTCATGCCGTCCTGAACCAAAAGCCTCTCCTGCTGGAATATTCAATCTTATAGAAGGCAAATAATGTTTCGTTGACCGATTTCCACCTAGAATAACAAAACGTCCAACCTTTATTGGCGATAAATGTAAAACCTGGCTAACTGTTACATTCTCTATTTTCTTTGTTTCTAATTTAACCTTTGGAATTTTAATATTTGCAACTTTTGATACCAGCTTTATTACTTTTTTTATAGATAACTCATTACTGGGATTTGTAATGAACGCAACTATTTCTGTTGTAGAGGTACTATCATTATTTTTCCACGAGACTGAATCTACAAAATCACTGATACTATCAGCAAAAGTGGGAGCCAAAGACTTCGGTGTGGTGAAAGAAATTTGCTTTAAATTTAATGTCATTAAAATTAAGTGATGTCTACAAAACTATCCATAACTTTTTTTGTCCCAGCCTTCTCAAAATCAACCTCTAATTTATTACCGTCAACTGAAACTATTCTCCCATATCCAAATTTCTGATGGAAAATACGGACACCCACCACAAAACTATCATGGTCTGAACTTTGCGTGATTGGTGAAAAATCTCCATCAATAATTACACCATCACTACTATAACCTCTTTTTTTGGGAGAATTTGATTCAACACCGCCTAATCTCTCAAAATTAGATGAGCCTATTTCTCGCGACGTTTTGGTTGATAAATATAAACCTCGTTCTCCGAGAGCCTCTACATTCTTATTTGGTAATTCATCGATAAATCTAGATGGTAACGAATTCTGCCATTGATTATAAATTCTTCGATTTGCTGCGTAAAAAACAAAAGCCTCTTTTTTTGCTCTTGTTAGGCCAACATAGGCTAACCTACGTTCCTCTTCCAAACCATTAAGTCCCTCTTGATCAAGACTGCGTTGATGAGGGAAAAGACCCTCTTCCCAACCTGGTAAGAAGACCATATCAAACTCAAGGCCTTTGGCGGCATGTAAAGTCATTAAACTTAGTTTCTCTCCGCTTTTATTTTCTTCATTCTCCATTACTAAACTTACATGCTCAAGAAATCCTTGAAGATTATCGAAGTTTTCAATACTAGAAACGAGTTCCTTTAAGTTTTCTAGCCTTCCGGGTGCCTCAGGAGATTTATCCGTCATCCACATTTCGGTATAACCTGATTCATCGAGTATTATTTCAGCTAACTCAGTATGTAATAAAGTCTCTTTACATAACCGCCACCGCTCGAGAGATTTCAATAGATTACCTAGAGCATTACGCGCACGTGGTTTAATTTCGTCAGTTTCAATTATTAATTTAGATGCATCATAAAGTGACAAATCTCTTGCTCTAGCTAATTGATGTAAAGCCTGCACAGTTGCCTGACCTAGCCCTCGCTTCGGCACATTTACAATGCGTTCGAATGCCAGATCATCATCAGTACTATTTACAATTCTCAGATATGCAATCGCATCCCGGGCCTCCTGACGCTCATAAAAACGTGGGCCACCAATAACGCGGTATGGTATACCTGTTAAAATTAGACGTTCTTCAAACTCCCTCATTTGAAAACCTGCTCGAACCAATATTGCAATTTCTTCGAGTATATTTCCTTTAGCCTGTTTTTCCTCAATAATTTCACAAATAGTTCGAGCCTCTTCAGCACCATCCCAAACTGCATTAATTCTAACTGGTTCGCCATCGTCCAGACCAGTCCATAAAGTTTTTCCAAGTCTTCCTTCATTATGTGAGATTAGAACTGAGGCCGCGGATAATATGTGTTGTGTCGACCTATAATTCTGTTCCAATTTAATCACACGAGCATTTGGAAAATCAGTCTCAAATTTCAATATATTTCCGACTTCAGCGCCACGCCAGGAATAGATTGATTGATCATCATCTCCCACACAACAAATATTGCTATGTTCTCTGGCTAATAACCTTAGCCAGAGATATTGTGCAATATTGGTGTCTTGATACTCATCAACTAACAAATATTGGAATTTCTTTTGATACTCGTATAAAACATCTCCATTCTGCACAAATAGGCTAAGGCAATGAAGTATTAAGTCACCGAAGTCCACAGCATTTAATGTGATCAAACGACTTTGATAATTTGAATAAAGCTCAATTATTTTTCCGTCCGCATAATCAGCGCCTTGGGTATTTTCAACTTTATCGGGAGTTAACCCTTGATCTTTCCACCTCTGAATTACTCCCAGTAATATTCGTGGGGGCCACTTCTTTTCATCAATCTTTTCCAAGGCCGTTAATTGTTTGAGTAAACGCAACTGATCGTCACTATCTAAGATCGTAAAGTTATTTTTTAAGCCAACTAATTCTGCATGCCGGCGCAATATTCGTGCGCAGATTGCGTGAAACGTTCCTAACCACCAACCTTCAACAGCACGTCCCGTAATTTTTGCTACACGATTTTGCATTTCACGTGCAGCCTTGTTAGTAAACGTCACAGCCATGATTTCCCAAGGACGGGCATTTCCCTGAACCAATATATGTGCTAATCTTGTAGTAAGTACTCTTGTTTTACCAGTTCCAGCACCAGCTAGCACCAAAACAGGACCTTCAATCGCTTTGACAGCTTGAGACTGCTCGAGGTTAAGACCTCGTAAATACGGTAATTTCCCATCGTCTGATATTTCTGGCATTTTTACATGATCTGGCAATGCTATATCTTTCTTCAAAGTTAAATTGGTTTTACCTTAATCTCGAATACTAATTTATACCTAAGTCCAATAATTTTATGGAGTGCCTTCGTGTTCTTCATGACGAGCTCGAACAAGCGCCTGATTATAAGCTGCCATCATATCGGTCTCATTTAAAACCCCAATAAATTTCATTGTTTCATGGTTATTAACAACTGCTATAAAATGTTCACCACTGTCTTGCATTACTTTCATTGCATTTTCGAGATCATCATCTTGATCTAAAATTGGCGGATTAATGCGCGCTATATCGCCGGCATTTATCAGATTATCTACATTATGATCAAAGGCAATATCACTTAAATCCGCAAGTATAATTGTACCAAACAGTTCCCCATCTTCGAGTATTACAAATAATTCTCCCATCTCGGAAAACTGTAGTTTGTTGCGCAATTCCTCTAAACTTGCGCTTATGCTAACTGTCTCTGCATCAGTATTTGTGATACTCTTTACTTTGATACTACGAAGTAAAGTTGTCTCAAATCCACTTTTTAAATCTAGCCCTGCACGCTCAAGCTGCCAATTAAAAAACGATTTTCCTAAAAATTGTTGCGCAATTATACTTGAAATAACGACCCCGACCATAACTGCAATAGTAAGCGGATAATCATCAGTTAATTCAAAGACAATTAATGTCGTTGAAATTGGAGCACCTAATACCGCAGCAGCTACAGCTCCCATTCCAACAATCGTATATGCGCCCGGTCCAGAAGATAAATCTGGAAAAATACTCGTTACGACAATTCCATACGCACCACCAAGCATTGCTCCCACCATAAGCGATGGCGTAAAAACGCCCCCACCAAACCCACTTCCAATACATATTGAAGTAGATAATATTTTCATAAACAAAAGAGAAATAAGTAAATACAAGGGTAATTGAGCGTTGAGAGCCATATCAGTCGCTTCATAACCAACACCAAGTACGTGTGGAAACGCCAGTGCAATCAATCCTAATAAAAAACCCCCTATACCTGGTCGTATCCAATGAGGGCCAGGTAACTTTTTTATAAGATCTTCAGAAGCCATTGTTGTTCGCATAAAAATTATGGCGACAAGACCTCCGGCAATTCCTAAACCCACTACAGCAGGAAACTCCCACAGTGAAGCTAATGACTGCTGTGTGATCTCAAAAGCTGGCGCATCACCAAAATAAATTCTAGAAACAATTGTACCTACCACGCTTGAAATAACGATAGGAGCAAAGGCGCTCATTGCAAAATGACCCACTATTACCTCGTGAGCAAATAGCGCACCAGCAATGGGAGCGTTAAAAGATGCAGCAACGGCCGCCGCAGAGCCACAACCAAGCAAGGCGCGCGACAAGGACCGCGTAAGATGAAGTTTTTCAGAAAACCAAGCCCCTATGGTCGCCCCTAAATGAATAGCTGGCCCCTCCCGTCCTACGGATCCTCCAACACCGATAGAGAAAATACTGGCGATAGATGCACCAATACCGACACGAAAATTCATTCGGCCACCTTGGAAGACACTTGCCTCAATGACCTTGGAAACGCCACATGGTTTTCTTCCGGGTATTAAATAATAAACAAATAATCCCACCATCAGGCCTCCCAAAGTTGGGACTAATAATATTCTCCACCAGGGTAATACCAATAAAGAGTTAATTAATTTATCAGATGAGCCCCCAAGAAAGATGCCTTGAACAAAATCAATGCCCTCTCTGATAAAAATGACACCAATACCTGCAATTGCTCCCACTAACACAGCTAATATCGACAAGATTAGTTGGTCATTTCGTATTACAAGACGTAGTCTCATTAGTACTCTATTAAGTCTAAGCCGGCGACTATACATATCTTCTAACATTTCCAAAATCTAAGTTATTCAAGATTACATTTATGTTTTACTTTGTACTAGCCGATTAAAAAATACGTAAAGCATCTAGAATCAATCTAGAAGAAATTTTAGTTAAAAACGATGGTTTTGTTACCGTTAAGTAAGACTCTGTCTTCTAATACAGCTCTTAATCCTCGTGAAAGCACTAAACTTTCAACATCACGCCCCACCGCCACAAGTTCTTCAGGTGTTTGGGTGTGATTTACCCGTTCAACAGCTTGATCAATAATAGGTCCCTCATCTAGATCTTCAGTAACAAAATGTGCCGTCGCTCCTATTATTTTTACCCCCCTATCATGTGCTTGATGATAGGGTTTCGCTCCTTTAAAACCAGGTAAAAAAGAATGATGAATGTTAATTACCCGAGGAAAAAGTTGATTGATAAGGTCAGGCGACAAGATCTGCATGTATCGTGCAAGGACAACAAGCTCAGTTTTTGTTTCTTCAATAATTTCAAGAAGCTGCGTTTCTTTTTCTATTTTTGTTTCTTTAGTAATGGGTAAGTGATAAAAGGGAAGATCATGCCAGTCTGCTAGAGGTTTTAGATTTTCGTGGTTTGATACAATAGCCGTAATTTCCATGGGCATTGACCCTGTTCTATACTTATACAAAATATCGTTCAAGCAGTGTTCGCCCTTTGATACCATTAATATCACCCGTTTTTTATCCAACAGGTTGCGCATTTTCCAAGTCATATCAAAACGCTTTGCAACTCTAGAAAAAGCAGACTCCACATCCGATTCAGAAAGCCCTTCGCGATCGACTCGAAATACCATACGACCAAAAAATTTACCGGTTTCACTGTCTGCAAAATGGGCCGTTTTCATAATAAAACAATCTAATTCGGCTAAACAGCCAGTAGTTGCAGCAACAATGCCTGCCTTATCAACACAACTCATCGTTAAAACGTATTCTGATGTCAATTTAACCTCACTTAACTCTTAAAATTATCATATTATTTATATTTTTATACCTTTTATTAAACCTAAAAGACTATTGACTGATTGAAAGGCATAATGGCTGAACTTTCGATTAGGTCAATAGATGGTTCAAATTTGATTCAACCAAAGTTCAATAAAGTAATTTTTTTTATTGATCCTTTTTATTTAAAAATTACAACTTAATATTCGTTAGATAAACAAATCTTGTTGCACAAATACAACAATTAATAAAAACTATAAAAGTTTTATGATTTGCAATCATTATATTAAAAGGAATGCTGTTTATTCTTAAATCGTTGAAGTATATTATTTAAAATTTAGTAACATAATATTAATCCATTATAAGGAAAATGTTACAATATTGTGAAAATTAAAACTATCATGCTGGTCGCGTGTCAAATAAAGTTAATTAAAGAACCAGTAAAATAGTATAAAGGTAAATGTGGTGAGCGGAAAATTTTATACCATATGTAGAATGGCATTATTAGGATATGCTATATTTGCGATTACTGCTTGTTCTTCGATTCCAGAGAATGATCCCGAGGCAGCGGCAGAATATCGAAAAATTAATGATCCTGTCGAAAAAGCAAACAGATACATATTCAAATTTAATCAAGGTGTGGACACTGTCGTATTAAAACCAATTACCGGGATATACAGAATATTTCCAAAAATTATTAGAAACAGTGTCCATAACTTTTTTCATAACCTAAAAACACCGGTAATCCTAGCGAATGATATTCTTCAAGGAGAACCAGTTAGAGCTGGTAATACACTTACGCGGTTTGTGATCAATACTACCATTGGGATTGGCGGCGTTAGAGATCAAGCATCAAGCTGGGGTATAGCCCCACATTCAGAAGACTTTGGCCAAACCCTCGCGGTTTGGGGTTTTGGCGAGGGACCTTACTTAATGCTGCCAATTTTAGGACCGTCTAACCCTAGGGATGCTATCGGAAAAGTGGTGGACTATTTTGTTGATCCAATCACATGGTGGGCTCGAAATAACGATGAGGATTGGATCCCAATAACTCGGACTGTAATGAATACGATAAATACGCGAGATCGCCTATGGGACGTTATTGAAGATCTAGAAAAATCATCAATAGACTATTATGCAGCCGTTCGAAGCCTCTATCGACAACAACGTAATAGGGAAATCGAGAATGGGCAAAGGCGGAAAGAGAAGAAAAATTCAGACCTATCAGGCTACTTTGATCTAGTAAAAATGGATGATCTTTTTGTAAAGAGCGATGTTGAGCTGGTAAAATGAAATACCAAAAATTCGGATTTTATTCTGTCTTTGCTGGATTTTATCTATTTTTTTGTGCCCACGTAAGCATGGCACATGCCAATAATATAAGTGCCGGTGCCGAAATTTTTATTGAAACATTAGCAACAGCAACGCAGAATACATTCTTAAATAAGAATCTCGCCCCATCTGTTCATAAAGAAGAATTCCGCAAAATTATGGTTGATAACTTTGATTTAAAAGGAGTTGGGAAGTGGGTGATAGGGCGATACTGGCGAAAGTCTTCTGCGAACGAGCGTATTAAATACTTACAAGTATTTGAAAATTTCATTGTAGAAAATTATGCCAAACGCTTCAAGGATTATACTAAAGCTGAATTTAAGATTAATGAAACTATAATACGCTATAATTCAATATTTGTAAGTTCTGAAATTAATGCATCAGAATCTGAGCCGGTTAGGATCGTATGGCGGGTAAACTACAAAGATGGTACCTATAAAATAATTGATTTCCTTATAGAAGGAGTTAGTTGGGCTAGAACACAACGCTCAGAATTTGCATCTGTAATCCGAAATAACGGCGGGAAATTGAGTGCATTGATATCAGCTCTTAACAAAAAAATTACTTACTTACAAAATCAAAAATAAGAAATTAGTTTCTGGTTAAAGGCTTATACTTAATTCGGTGTGGCTGCTCCGCCAAAGTTCCCAGGCGTAATTTACGATCGCTTTCATAATCATCGTAATTTCCCTCGAACCAAATTACCTGGCTATCTCCCTCAAAGGCGATTATGTGGGTTGCAATTCTATCTAGAAACCACCGGTCATGGCTCGTGATTAAAATACAGCCTGGGTATCCAAGCAAAGCCTCTTCCAATGCACGCAAAGTATCAACATCCAAGTCATTCGTTGGCTCGTCTAACATCAAAACATTGGCTCCAGATTTCATCACCTTAGCCAAATGAACCCTATTGCGTTCACCTCCTGATAGATCACCAACCTTTTTCTGCTGGTCCGGACCTTTAAAATTAAATTGAGAGACATAAGCCCTACTTTGCATCGATCGATGTCCCAGCTCAACTGTATCCAACCCTTCTGAGATTTCTTCCCAAACATTTTTTTTATCGTCTAACTCTTGCCGAGATTGGTCCACATAACCAAGTTTTACCGTGTCACCCAACCGAATCGAACCAGAATTACATTCTTCTAATCCAGAAATCATATTAAACAGCGTCGTTTTACCAGCGCCATTTGCACCAATTATTCCCACTATGGCACCTGGCGGGATTTTAAAATTTAAGCCATCAAACAAAAGCTGTTCATTAAAACCTTTCGAGAGTTCCTCAGCCTCAATTACCAAATCACCAAGTCTTGGACCTTGAGGAATGATAATCTGACTGGTATCGGGATTCTTATTATCTGCCTCGGATCTGAGTTTTTCAAAAGCTGTAATGCGAGCTTTGCTCTTAGCTTGTCGTGCCCGAGGCGATTGCCTAATCCAATCCAACTCATTTGAAAGAGTTTTCTGGCGCGCTTGTTCTTGCTTCTCATCCTGTTGCAAGCGTTTTTGTTTTTGCTCAAGCCACGATGAATAATTACCCTCATAAGGAATTCCTTGGCCTCTATCCAGCTCCAATATCCAGCCCGCCACATTATCTAGAAAGTATCTATCATGGGTAATAGCAACCACACAACCCGGGTATTCATGGAGATGCTGTTCAAGCCAAGCCACAGACTCGGCGTCCAAGTGATTAGTTGGTTCATCAAGAAGTAATAAATCGGGCTTCTGCAATAAGAGACGACATAAAGCAACTCGCCTTTTTTCACCGCCCGAGAGTTTAGTTACGTCTGAATCGCCCGGGGGACAACGCAAAGCATCCATCGCCATTTCTACTGTGCGATCAATTTCCCAGCCGTTAACTGCGTCAATTTTTTCTTGCAAGTTGCCCTGTTCTTCTAATAGTGCATTCATTTCATCATCCGTCATTGGCTCAGCAAATTTTGCGCTTACATCATTAAATTTATCTACCAATGCTTTAATTTCACCAACTCCTTCCATTGCATTTCCAGCGACGGTTTTGGTTGGATCCAACTCAGGCTCTTGAGGTAAATACCCAATGCGTGAGCCGTCTGCGGACCACGCCTCTCCATTATACTCCGTCTCTATTCCAGCCATTATTTTAAGGAGAGTTGATTTACCCGCTCCATTAGCCCCTAAAACACCAATTTTCGCTCCTGGCAAGAAAGATAAAGAAATATTCTTCATCAATTCACGGCCACTTTGCAACGTCTTATTGAGTTCTTTCATTACATAGATATATTGATAAGACATGCTACCTTGCTCCAAAATAAAGTTAATAAATAGTGATATGAAGTTTTTTACCGCAGAGGCCGTCAGCATGCAATCAATGTAATTATAAAAAAAGCAATGTTTAATAATAGTTTCAATATGGGAAAGAATGATAATTTAGATTATTTTATAAATCGGAGACTTGCCCGAAAAATCTAAAGGTTTATTTATCCGCTTATTAATTTCCTTAAATTATTCAATCTTTCATATTGACGTCAATATCAATAGAATAACCACCTCTTCTAACCGTTCTAATTAAATCATCACCGCCAAATTTGTTCAAGGCTTTACGTAACCTTCTGACGTGCACGTCAACCGTGCGCTCCTCAACATATATTTCTCGTCCCCAAACTCGATCGAGCAATTGCTCTCTTGAATAAACACGTGTGGGACGTTCAATCAGTGTTTGCAATAAACGATATTCCGTAGGCCCTAAGTGGATAAAATACCCATCCCTATGAACTTTCTGGGCAGATAAATCTAAGACAATTCCAGCATATTCTAGTTTATTTTCCCCAAAATCGGGGCTTGTACGTCTCAAGATAGCTTTAACACGAGCAACAAGCTCAGACGGAGAGAATGGTTTAACAATATAATCATCGGCACCAGCGGTTAAACCAGAAACTTTATCTCCCTCTTCCCCTCTCGCTGTCAGCATTAAAATTGGTATTCTTTTTGTATCTTTATGCTCACATAAACGCCGACAAACGTCTAATCCAGAGAGTTTAGGTAACATCCAATCGAGTATGACAATGTCGGGCTTTTCCTCAATAGCCAGCAATAGACCGTCTTCACCATTGGTCGCTATAATAGTTGAAAAACCCTCACTCTCCATATTATATCGAAGCAACTCAACTAAAGGAGGCTCATCCTCAACAATTAAAATATTTTGTTTCATCACTATAAAATTTCTTCTTAATTATTAAACATATGCGGAACTTGAATTGTCCCTTTTTATGCGGCTCTCTTCAGGAATTTTCCCATGCACCATAAAATGAACGTGCTCTGCTATTGAGGTAACATGATCCCCCATTCTTTCTACATTTTTAGAGACAAATAATAGGTGTGTACACAAAGTAATGTTTTTTGGATCCTCCAACATATAGGTGAGTAATTCCCTATAGAGGCCCGAGTGGATATGATCAACATCTTCGTCTTTTGCGCGAACATCGTCAGCTTTTGTTGCGTCCTTTTCAATATATGCATCTAATACATTTTTGATCATACTTTGAACAATCTCTGCCATTTTAGAAACTGTTTTTAACGGACCAGAGCCCATCAGTGGTAAGTTACCAGTGTCCGATAAAGCGAGTGTACGCTTCGATATATTTTTAGAATAATCGCCAATTCTCTCGAGGTTACAGGAAATCTTAGTACATGAAATTATACTCCGTAAATCTGCGGCTACAGGAGATCGAAGTGCTAGAAGACGCACAATTGCTTCGTCAATCTCTAATTCCAGATTATCAATATGATTATCATGCAATACAACTTCTTTAGCCGCAGCCAAATCAAATTTTAATAAAGCGTCAATAGAATCCAACAACTGCTTCTCAACCAAACCTCCCATTTCAACGATCTTATTCTGGAGATTATTCAAATCATCATCAAATGCCGTTACAATATGTTCATTGTCCATTTTCGTTATCTACCCTATTCTTCCTGTAATATACGATTGGGTTCGCTCATCTTTGGGCACTGTAAATATATCATCTGTCTTTCCTTCCTCAATAAGCTCACCCAAGTGAAAAAATGCGGTCCTATTTGATATTCGTGCTGCTTGCTGCATTGAATGCGTGACAATTATAATTGTAAACTTGGATCTTAACTGACCCAATAATTCTTCAATTTTAGCGGTCGCAATTGGATCCAAAGCCGAACAGGGTTCGTCCATTAAGATAACCTCCGGATGAATGGCAATTGACCGCGCAATGCACAGTCGCTGCTGTTGCCCACCAGATAATCCAGTTCCGGGTTCATTTAAGCGGTCCTTTACTTCTTCCCAAAGGCCTGCGGAAGTTAAACTCCATTCTACAATTTCATCTAACTCGTCACGTGAATTAGCCATGCCATGAATTCGTGGTCCATAACAAATATTATCATATATTGACTTCGGAAATGGGTTTGGCTTTTGAAAAACCATACCAACACGGGCTCTAACTTCCACAGGATCAATTTCTGAGCTGTAAATATTATAATTATCCAATTGAATTTCACCACTTACCACACAGCCATCAATTGTGTCATTCATCCTATTAAGACAACGTAAGAAAGTTGACTTCCCGCACCCTGATGGACCTATCAAGGATATAACATCGTGCTCCAAGAAATCTATTGATACCTCGGAGAGGGCCACCTTACCATTATAGGAAACCCCAACATTTTTAGCCGACATTTTTGGTTTAGCAGTCAATTTAAACTTCTCCAATTCTTTTAGTATAGACTTTTTTCTATATTATTTTTTAGAAACTTACCAACGCCTCTCAAAATGTTTTCTCAACAAAATTGCAACCAGATTCATAGTTACAAGAAATAAAAGAAGTACCATGATAGCTGCAGACGTTCTCTCAACAAAAGCACGCTCAGGAGCATCAGCCCAGAGAAAAATCTGAACAGGCAAAACTGTCGCTGCGTCGGTTAAATTTCCGGGTACATCGACTATAAAAGCAACCATTCCCATCATTAATAGCGGTGCAGTCTCACCTAATGCTTGCGCCATTCCTATAATCGCGCCAGTTAACATTCCCGGCATTGCTAAGGGAACAACATGATGTAACATTGTTTGGAGGCGGCTTGCGCCCATGCCAAGAGCAGCCTCACGAATAGAGGGTGGCACAGCTTTGAGCGCTGATCGGCTTGAAATTATAATTGTGGGCAACGTCATTAGAGCTAATACCGCCCCCCCTGCAATAGGAGCAGATCTAGGCATGCCAAACCAATTCAAGAGCACGGCTAATCCAAGCAAACCAAATACAATTGAGGGTACTGCGGCCAAATTATTAATGTTAACTTCAATTAGGTCTGACCAGTAATTTTTTTTAGCAAACTCCTCTAAATATATGGCCGCACCCACTCCAATCGGGAATGATAAAATCAAAGTTATAAAAAGTGTTAAAATTGAGCCGACTAAGGCCCCCAGTATTCCAGCCTGCTCGGGTTCCCGGCTATCCGCAGCAGTAAAGAAAGTGACATTAAATTTTTTCTCTATTCGTCCTTCTTGATCTAATTGATCATACCACTTCAATTGCTTATCTGAGATACGTCGATTGGTCTCTTCAAGGTCTCGATTTATAAAACCTTTTCTTAGCATATCAATATCCGCAGATGCTTTTACCCATACTCGATAAATACCACCACTTTGAATTTTATTTTTAAAAAAATACTCCTTAATCTCAAAGCTAATACCATTACTAAATAATTTGTATAACTGCTTCTTATCTCTACGGGACTTTACCTCAGGAAATTCAGAACGAATTGAAGTTCGAGTAATCCCTCTAAAATTCGCATTTGAGATAGAAGCAACGTCTTCACTGGTAATCTGCACATCAATAGCAATATGGGTTTGCCAAAATGCGGAATGGCCTTTGAAGATAATAGATGAAGTCAGCACAATCAACATAGATAATGCTATTCCGATTGCGAAAAGACCCAAGTATTTAAAACATTTTTCAGATCGATATCGTTTTACAAATCTTTCAGCAGAAAGATTAGGTCCACGATCAATAGATTTAGGCATCGGGTTAATCATATTTTTCTCTATATTTACGAACGATTATTAGTGCGACGATATTTAGAATTAGCGTGACAACAAATAAGACCAAACCCAAAGCAAATGCAGCCAAGGTTTTTGGACTATCAAATTCTTGATCTCCCACCAAAAGAGTAACAATTTGAACAGTTACAGTAGTCACTGCTTCAAGGGGATTGGCAGTAAGTTTAGCTGCTAATCCAGCAGCCATAACCACAATCATTGTTTCACCAATCGCTCTACTTACGGCGAGCAGAATAGAGCCCGCTATTCCAGGTAATGCAGCCGGAAGAACAACTTTTTTAATTGTTTCTGATTTGGTTGCGCCCATAGCATAAGAGCCATCGCGCAAAGATTGAGGCACAGCATTGATAATATCATCGGATAGGGAGGATATGAAGGGTATAATCATAACTCCCATAACTAATCCAGCAGCTAAGGCACTCTCTGAAGCAACACTTAACCCCATCGATTCTCCAAAGCCACGAATAACCGGCGCAACAGTTAAAGCTGCAAAGAATCCATAGACTACGGTCGGAACGCCAGCGAGTATTTCAAGAGTTGGTTTAATCCAGTTGCGAAACTTTGGTGACGCATACTCCGCCATATAAATTGCTGACAAAAGACCTATCGGTATAGCCACAATCATAGCAATGAGAGTAATTAAAAGTGTCCCCGCAAATATGGGCACAGCCCCAAAAGCTCCTGAAGCCCCAATTTGATCGGACCTAAGTGCAGTTTGAGGACTCCAGTGTAAACCGAATAAAAATTCAGCGGGTGAAACCTTGTTAAAAAACCGGATAGACTCGAACAATAGTGAGAGGACTATGCCTATTGTAGTTAAAATAGCGATAATTGAACAAACGCCGAGAACCAACGTAAATACTCTCTCTACGGACTGACGGGCTCTCATTTTAGGGGATAACTTTTTTCGAGCTATAAAAATACCCAGCATACCAATGGAAAATAGAATTACTATTTTTAAATAAATACCGAGTGATTTTAACTCTAAATATCTATTTACTAATTCCAATTTAACTGCAGAGGCTGATTTTAAAGCAAAGGAATTAGTTGCAAGATTTTTAATATCATTCAGCAACAAATCAGGCGTTGTTGATCCAAGAAGAGCTGTGGTTCTAATTGATTCCAATAAAATACTTTTAATGATTATCGGTTCAATAAAATACCAGAATACCAATACTATCAATGCGGGGAATGCAAACCAAATTGCAACATAAAAACCATGATATGAGGGCAATGAGTGTAATTCAGTTGAATTTTTTACCGAAGATAGCGCATACCTATGACCAAAAATATAAGCGCCAGACAAAACAATAAGGAATATACAGATAAAAGAGAAGGTGTTCATTTTTTCTCATATTTAATAGTGATCGATTTTCTCTAATTTATATATAACTATAGAAAAAATCGATCATTTATTACTAATTACATTTTCAATTTAACCATATTTACTGCAGCAGATCCAATCGAATTGCGGTCAGCATTTGGGAGAGGTATAAGACCTTTATCGATTAAATACCCATCTTCACCCCAGGCTTTTTCATTAGTAAAGGCTGATACAAACTCTTTGATTCCTGGAATAACATTTACATGCTGATGCTTAACATAAAAGAATAAAGAGCGAGAAACTCCATACTGCCCACCCGCAATTGCCTCAAAGGTTGGCAAATTTCCATCTACGCTAGCACCCTGAAGCTTATCAGAGTTTTGATCTAAAAAGCTGAAACCAAAGATGCCAAAAGCGTTCGGGTTTGCTTCTAATTTTTGAACGATTAAATTATCATTCTCACCAGCTTCAATAAAAGCACCGTCTTCACGCACTGAGTGAGCTATTTTCTTAAATGCTTTTTTATTTTTCTTACGAAGAGCAGCCAAACTTGGGAACTTTTTTGCACCACCCTCAAGAGCTAGTTCACTAAATGCATCACGAGTTCCAGAAGTAGGTGGCGGCCCCAGTACTTCAATTTTCGTACTCGGTAAAGATTTGTCAATATCACTCCAAAGCTTATAAGGATTGTCTACCAACTTTCCATTTACCGGTACTTTATGCGCTAACGCTTGAAAAATATGTTTTTTAGTAATGGCCAACCGTTTTGATTTTTTTGAATTGGCTATAACAATGCCATCAAAGCCAATTTTCACTTCGGTAATTCCGATGCCTTTATCCATACATTTTTTGTACTCAGATGATTTAATACGACGAGAGGCATTCGTAATATCCGGGTGTCCTACACCAACACCAGCGCAAAAAAGCTTCATACCCCCGCCCGATCCTGTGCTCTCAACAACTGGGGTTTTAAAAGAAGTTGTTTTTCCAAAATTCTCAGCAACAGCGGTCGCAAACGGAAAGACTGTCGATGAACCAACTATTCTTATTTGATCTCGAGCTTCAGAAATAGAAGTAAATGATAATAAAAATAATGCTATTAACCCAAATAAATTTTTTGACATGATAAACTCTCACTAAAATTATAAAAAATTAAAATTGTGAACGTAATTGATCACAAAATAACTATGAATATCATTGGCGTTACCACTTTATGAAACTTTTGTTACAGTTTTATGACCGTCAAAAAAAAAATTGTTTTTAATTAAACAAAACGGTAATTTAATTATCGTTATACTTAAGGGCAATAATTAAGCGGGAATTTGCATTTAAACTTCGCAAATACTATTAAGTGATTGCATCTAGGCGATAAACTAAACATTTAAATTTTAGAGAATAATTACTGTGAAGAAAGTTTCAGACTTCATACAATTAAAAGGTATTGGTCAAAAAACCACTCTCCTTTTGGCGGAAAAGGGCATAAACACGCCCCGAAAACTATCGCGATTTAATGCCGCTCGTCTTAAGAATTTAACTGGCCTTAGCAAAAATAAATGTGAGGCACTAATTTTTAAGGCTAAAACTTTTATAAATCCAAACATACGTAAAAACATGGTTGAAGATGACTGGGTTAAATCCGAGTTGGAGGACTTCTTTGATGAAGAACTTGAACTTGAAATGGATGATTACCGAATACCGTCAGGATTAAAAAATTTAATCGATAAAAACAGAAAAACGACACTAGACCGTCGAACATACTTTAAAACATTATTACAACTGCAAATGGAGCTAGTGAAATTACAAGATTGGGTTGTAAAAAACAAATATAAATTAGTTGTAATTTTTGAAGGGCGAGATGCTGCTGGTAAAGGAGGCGTTATAAAAAGAATTACGCAACGTTTAGACCCTCGAATTTGCAAGGTTGTAGCCTTGAAAGCACCAAATGAGCGCGAAAAAACACAATGGTACTTTCAACGATTTGTAGAACACTTGCCAGCAGGAGGCGAGATTATTCTCTTTGATAGATCTTGGTATAATCGCGCTGGTGTGGAACGAGTGATGAAATTTGCAACAAAAAATCAAGTAAATCAGTTCTTTCATGATGCACCTGAATTTGAGCGTATGTTGACAGGGTCTGGAATTAAGGTGGTTAAATACTGGTTTTCAATCACGGACCAAGAACAACAGTTGCGGTTTATGACACGAATTCACGATCCGATAAAACAGTGGAAATTAAGCGCTATGGATTTGCAATCTCGAGTCAGATGGGAGGAATATACCAAAGCAAAAGAGGAGATGATTACGCAAACAAATATTCCAGAAGCTCCCTGGTTCATTGTAGAGGGAAATGATAAAAAGCGCGCAAGGTTAAATTGCATGGCTCACCTATTAAGCCTCATTCCATATCACGAAGTAAAAAGTAAACAGATAAATCTACCAAAACGAATATCTAATCCCGACTACGAGCGCGGAGTATTACCAGAAAATTTATACATTCCCGAAAAATATTAAACTAGAAACTATCCATTCAAATATTAACAAACTTCTTACTCTATATGCTTTGAAATATTGAGATGTTGCTTATTTATATTCTTATAATTCTGTAATTTATTGTCAATAAATCAACTAATGGCTATTATTTATTGGTAAATATACTATAAAAGTTGAGCCATAACCCTTTTTGCTCTCTATTTTTAATATTCCTCGATGTCTGACTAAAATATGTTTTACAATCGATAGACCGAGACCTGTTCCACCTAATTCTCTAGATCGGCTCTTATCAATTCTGTAAAAGCGTTCTGTTAAACGAGGAATATGTTCTGGAGCGATATCCTCACCTTTATTAAAAATCGAAATAGCTAAACCTTTCCCGCCAAGATCTGGAATATGTGTAACCATAAAAACTTCAATGATGACTAGAGAATTTTCTTCTCCATATTTTATGGCATTATCAATTAAATTTTGAAAAACTTTCATCAATTCATCTTGGTCACCAGTTATATTGGGTATTTCAGTCATCTGTTTCATATTAAAATCAATTAGGTTCTTTTTATAGCGGGCTAAAAATAACTCTTGATTAGTATTTAAAAGTTGAATGATGTTTATTTGATCTTTTGGTTTTATACTCCCTCGACCCTCAATCTTTGCTAATGACAAAAGATCATCAACCATACGCTTCATTCGATGAGTCTCATCTTTCATTAACTTTAAAAATCTTAACCTGGCATTTTCATCATCCCTAGCAGGGCCGCTCAGAGTTTCAATGATGCCAATTAAAGAAGAGAGCGGTGATTTTAACTCGTGACTTAAATTTGTTATAAAATCTTGGCGTACCTTGTCAGAAAAAATTTGAGATGTAATATCCAGAAAAACAATCATTATTGAAGCGTTAAAGAATTCAACAAGATTTGCGTTACTAATAATATTAGCTCGTAACACTCGATAAACTGGCACAGTCAAGGAGATCTCAATTTCAGAATGTTTTTTTTCTTTTATTGCTAAACTAGTTGCCTCAAGTAACTCAGGCACTCGGATAGATAAAGATAAATCACTTCCTAAAGCTCTAATATTAAATATTTCAAATGCAGCGCTATTTGCATATTTCAATTCTCGTTTTTCAGTTAATATCATCACGGGAGAAGGAAAGACTTCAAGAAGTCGCATTTCAGGAGAATCATTGGTATTTGACATTTTAGAAATCTCACAAAAAATAAATTTTAAATAAGTTTATCATTGGAGAGTTATATGTCACCTACAAAACAAATGTCCTAAAAACGAGTGTAATATATAACCGGTTTATCGGTCATTTTTCACTGCAAAATTTTAAGTCCAACGGGGCGTATACTTTTGCACTGACTTGTATTGGTTTGGCATTTTCAAATCATAATTTAAGTTGTTAGCGGCATGACGTGTCCAGTAGGGATCAAAAAGATGCATTCTAGCAATCACGCAAATATCACCTCGCCCACTCGCTATTATTGAATTTGCATCGGCGTAGGATTGTATATTACCAACGGTCATAGTGGGTATATTAGCTTCCATACGTATTTGATCAGAAAAAGGAAGTTGAAATAATCTTCCATATTCTGGGTTTTCATCTGAAACAACCTGGCCGGAGGAAACATCTAGAATATCACAACCCAGTGATTTAAAAGTTTTGGCAGTATCCAATATATCATTCATCTCTACTCCCCCCTCGACCCAATCAGTTGCAGAAATTCTTACTGAGATCGGCTTTGTTTCGGGCCAGATTTGTCTTATCGCTTTAAATATTTCAACGGGGTATCGAAGGCGATTTTCAATTGATCCACCATATTCATCCGAACGTTTATTCGTTTTTGGAGATAGAAATGTATTGAGCAAATAGCCATGAGCACAATGAAGCTCAATCATATCAAAGCCAGCTTTTTCAGCTTTTAATGTTGCGGCAACGAACTGTTCACGAACCAAATCCATATCTTGTCGATCCATTTCCTTAGGGACAGGATTATTTTTTGAATAAGGTATTGCTGAGGCTGCCATGGTTGGCCATGCACCTTCTTGTAAAGGTGCTTGCTCTCCACCCTCCCACTGTAGTTTAGTTGATGCCTTGCGACCAGCGTGACTCAATTGAATACCTATTTTTGCGTCTGAATGCTGATGCGTGTAGTCGACTATTCGCGCCCACGCGGCGCAATGATTATCATTATACATGCCTGCACAGCCAGGGGTAATTCTACCCTCTTTTGAGACTGCTGTGCTCTCGGTCATAATAAGTCCAGCGCCACCAGCTGCTCTACTTCCAAGGTGCACAAGATGCCAATCACCAACGAGGCCGTCATCAGCCGAATACATGCACATCGGAGATACAGCTATACGATTAGGTATAACCATGTCTCTTAATTTAAATGGTGTAAAAATTGGAGGTACGGTCTCTTTCTCTTTAGGAATGCCAGTCTGTTCTGAAGCTTTATCCGCTACCCAAGTATCAACCTGATTTAGTAGTTCCAAATCACGAAGGCCAAAATTCTGATGGTTAATTCTGAGACTACGTGTCAGCAATGAATAAGAGAATTGCATTGGCTCCATTATGTCATGATAACGTTCCACATTCTCAAACCACTCCATACTTACTTGGGCCGCTCTTTGAAGGGCATTTACAATAGGCTCTCTTTTTTCTTGAAAAGCCGTTAGGGCTGCGTTCAAATCATGGTTATTCTCATTAACAGCCTCAAAAAGTGTAACCGCATCTTCCATAGCAAGCTTAGTTCCTGACCCAATTGAAAAGTGGGCGGTGTGAAGGGCATCGCCCATCAAAACAATGTTCTTATGAAAATAATTCTTATTTTTTACTCTTGGAAACGTTCTCCAAATTGAGTTATTTGTAATGAGTGTATCGTTGCCGAGCTCTTTTTCGAAAACTCTGCCTATATAATCGACCGTATCATCTTCAGAAGCAGTTTCTAGACCAGAGCGTCGCCATGTATCCTCTGTCGTTTCTACAATGAATGTCGATCTACCCGGCATATATTGGTAGCAATGTGCCCGCCAGAGCCCACCCTCATACTCGTTAAAATAAAAAGTAAACGTATCGAATGCCTTAGTTGAACCAAGCCAAGTAAACTTATTGGGTCGCATGACGACATCAGCTCCAAATTCTTCAGAATATTTACCTCGAATCGAAGAGGCAATCCCATCACTTGCGAGTATTAAATCAGAATCTTGGTAATCACTTAAATCCTTTACGATAATATCGTGAATAATTGTAACACCTAATTCACGCGCCCGAGCTTCGAGTATCTGCAGCAATTTAAGACGTTGCATTCCGGCAAAACCATGGCCACGAGAGCGAATTTGATGCCCTTTATGAAACACATCGATATCGTCCCAATGTACGAAACTATTTGTAATTGCTTTGTATGATTCAATATCCGCATCTTTAAAATTTTCCATGGTCTCGTCCGAAAATACGACACCAAAACCAAAAGTCACATTATCAGGATTTTGCTCATAAACTGATATATCCCAACTAGGGTTTTCTTTCTTTGCTAAGATTGAAAAATATAAAGAGGCTGGCCCTCCACCAATACACGAGATTTTCATTGAATATTTCCTATTAAACGTAACGTTTTTTATGTCGAAGCATTGCTCTTATCTAATTTGTATAATAGTTTAACCTTAAATTATTTAAGGTTAAACAATCTCTTTTTTTAACGGAAGTCAACACCCAAAAACTCACGTGAGGAACTTAGACATGAAAATATTGCAGCCGGAAAATTGGCCAAAGCCAAAAGGTTACAGCAACGGCGTCGCAGCAAAGGGAACTCATATTTTTCTTGCTGGAATGGTAGGGTGGAATGAACATGAGAAATTTGAGTCAATAGACTTTGTTGCACAAGCGCGGCAAGCGTTAAAAAATATTTTAACCGTGCTCAAGGAAGGGGGTGCCGACGCGTCACACATTACCAGAATGACTTGGTATTTTGTTGATATGGAAGAATATAGAGCGTCTCTTAAACAACTAGGGGCAGTTTATACAGAGGTATTAGGCAAAGTTTATCCCGCAATGACAGGTATACAAGTGGCTGGCCTAGTTGAGAAAGATGCCCGACTTGAAATTGAGGTCACCGCCATCATACCAGATTAAATTATCTATTAAAAAAACCTCGCCTTAACTCCAATATAAATTCATCGGATTATCAACGAGGAGCTTGTATTGGAGCTCTACCGTAGTGGCAATCTTGGGAATGAAATCAACAAGATGTCCATCATCAGGTGTATGACTTTTTAAGTTTGGATGAGGCCAATCCGTTCCCCACAGAACACGATCCGAGAATGTATCGACAAGTTTTTTAGCGAACGGCACCACATCACTATACCCGTAAGGCCCCTCGTTTGATAGGCGATCAGGGCAGGTGACCTTTGTCCAGAAGTTTTCGTTTTCTGTCATAAGTTTCATAAAAAGCCCAAACTCGGGCCCGTCAGCCGACTTTGATACATCTGGACGGCCCATATGATCAATAACGACAGTTGTTGGGAGATTTGAAAAAAAATCGTATAACTCAGGAAGCTCTGGCGCTTCAAAATAAATTACGATGTGCCAACCAAACGACTTGATGCGCTCCGCTATTTCAATAAGATCATCAGTTGGCAAGGTATCTACCAACCTCTTCACAAAATTAAAACGCACACCGCGCACACCCGCTTTATCGAGATCTTGAAGTTCATTATCGGTGACATCACGTTTGACCGTTGCCACCCCCCTCGCTGTATTGTTAGAATTATTCAGCGCATCAACTAACGCCCGATTATCAGCGCCATGGCAGGTTGCCTGAACAATGACATTCTTGGAAAAACCTATATGTTCCCTTAAGGCCCAAAGTTGATCTTTTGAAGCGTCGCAAGGCGTATATTTCCGGGTCGCTGCAAAAGGAAACACATCTCCTGGTCCAAAAACATGACAATGGGCATCCACGGCACCCTTTGGTGGAACGAATGTTGGCTTTGTTGGGCTGGGGTGCCAAACACGCCAATCAGGTGGGTCCATTGGAAAATCTTGACCCATGACTAGAGCCCTCTCTTCTTAAGAAGGCTATCAAGCCTCGGATAAACCCTCCGTGCATTACCTTCATATATCTTAGCAAGATCAACATCGGAGAGATTTAGTGCATCCACGTATCGCTTCGTATCATCAAAAAATTGACCGGTTTCGGGGTCAATTCCCCTTACCGCCCCGACCATTTCAGATCCGAACAAAATATTATCGATATCTATAACCTCAAATAACAAATCGATGCCAGGCTGGTGATATACACAGGTATCAAAATAAACGTTTTGCATAACATGTCCATTGAGCGTTGGTCGACCAAGCATATCGGCAAGCCCACGATAGCGTCCCCAATGATAGGGTACTGCACCGCCACCGTGGGGAATAATAAATCTAAGGTCCGGAAAATCTTTAAAAAGATCACCTTCAATAAATTGCATAAACGCATTGGTGTCCGCTGCAATATAATAAGATCCGGTTGCATGAAAAGTTGGATTACAAGAGCCCGACACATGCACCATAGCGGGCACATTAAGCTCGACCATCTTTTCATAAAATGGATACCAGTATTTATCCGTCAAAGATGGTGACGTCCAATGCCCGCCAGACGGATCTGGGTTTAAGTTGCACCCAACAAAATCGAGTTCAGTGACGCATCTTTCAAGCTCCGCAATAGAGTTATCAAGAGAGCCACCAGGTGTTTGTGGTAATTGACAAACCCCAATGAAGTTATCAGGGAAAAGATCTGTTACCCGCCAAATAAGATCATTACAAGCAATTGACCAATCAAGAGAAGTTGACTCATCGCCAACATGGGGCTCCATCCTGGAAGCCCTGGGTGAGAAGATTGTAATATCAGCACCGCGTTCTCTTAGTAGTTTTAATTGATTGGCTTCAATACCCTCTCGAATTTCATCATCACTCATATTCGGTTTGGGGGGTTGAGGCAAAGCGGGGTTTTCAAGCCGCGCCTTTTGCGCCTCGCGATATTCGAGATGGGCCTTGGGAACAATGGTCTGATGACCATGACAATCAATAATCAATATAAGGTACTTTCACTCATATCTTAAAAAAATGTTAGTGGGCTCAGTTTAGCTCAAAATCACCCCGTTTCGAATACCCTATTTAAAAGGGAAAATACAGAAAATTTTTTTTTATTGACTCCGAATTTTATCCTGCAACAAGTATCTATGCACAAAACTCTGCTTTAGGGGACATTTCATCCAAGCTGAATCGTTCCCGCATCATCATCTCGAGCAACAGAGACTTGTCAGCATGAGCTACTGGATCATTCCACAAGTTATTGAGTTCTAGCGGATCATTGTGACGGTCATACAACTCACCAAAACAATGCTCCAGCCAATAGGTCAAACGCCATCGCTCTGTAACAAAGGTCCGAGTCTTTAGATATTGACCACAATTGGCATTAAAGGGAATCTCATCTTCCTCAACTAGGATACCCAGCCGTGACAGATCGGTGCCCTTTGACACAGCATCCACAACATCAAACCCTTGAATGCCATGATACGGTGCGAGCCCCGCACGGCCCAGAATTGTTGAGGCAATATCAATCGTTCCGCTGAGTAATTCCGTCCTCTCACCCTTGTGATCCCCGTTTGGATCGGACCACAAGAAAGGAACCCGAATTAACCCATCATTATGAAAACAGTGTTTTAGCATTAGACCATGGTCACCCATCAGGTCACCGTGATCAGAGGTGAAAATAACAACAGTTTGGTCGTCCAACCCAAGTTGCTTCAGTTTATTCAAAATACGGCCAATGGCGTCATCGACAAACGAAATCATGCCGTATGTTAAGGCAACACTCTCTCGAATTTCCCGCTCGTTAGCGACGTAAGCGGCGGCCTTGATCTTCCGTTCACCGTTTTTATATTGTCGCTCGAGTTCTCTTTGAAACGGCGGCGGGTCATTTTGCTCTTGACCGAAAGCGTCCGGAACCGGACAATCTGCCGGATTATACATCTCCCAGTATTTGCCAGGCGGAACAAAGGGGTGATGAGGATCGGGAAAACTTACTTGAATGAAGAAAGGATTATCATCATCTGAAGCCGAGTATTTTTCCAAATATTCTATTGTCGAAGATTCGACATAGGCGGTTGAATGCAATTCTTCAGGCACTGCTGTCCGCCAGGCCTGTGGCGCAATATAGTTGTTTCCCG
>ENA-UOXV01000973-UOXV01000973.1-marine-metagenome-genome-assembly--contig:-NODE-973-length-40971-cov-9.545288_pt1 | contig 40971 bp, 32 predicted proteins | sample MGYA00238165_ERZ766961 | MGnify/ENA primary metagenome ERZ766961 (study PRJEB28924, sample SAMN03173240) | marine metagenome | biome: Marine; feature: Water; material: Subsurface seawater | place: North... | reverse complement strand
ATGCTGGTGCTTTTGCCGTGGCTGAGGGACAGGGCGTTGCGGAACGCTGAAGGAGGCCAGGGGGGCTAAACGTTTCTCTAGGGCTATACGTCACTGTCTGCTGAACCCTAAACTGAGGCTGTAGGCCTTTGTTAGGCGCTTTCAGGGTTTTAGGCCGCTATCTGGCGGCTAGGGTTGAGCGGTGTTGTGGGCCTGGGGCCTACTTTCGAATCATGAAGTTTGAGGAATTGCCGGGGCATGCGCGTTTGTGGGTGCATGTGGCCGATCGCGGGTTGACGGCTGAGGAGCAGGAGGCGTTGGCGGCGCATCTCGCGGCGTTCTTGTCGGAGTGGTCGGCCCATGGAGCGGCTTTGGCTGCAGCGGGCCGCATGCTGTATGACCGCGTGCTCGTTGTAGGGCTCGATGAGGAGCAGGCCGGCGCGACCGGTTGCAGCATAGATAAGTTGGTCAGTTTTTTGAGGGCCCATGGGGCGTCCAATGGGATCGATTGGTTTGATCGGCACCAGGTGTTGTGGAGGCAGCCGGGGGAAAACGCGTGGAATGCGACGCGGACCCCGGAGTTTTGGGCTTTGCGCAAGGCTGAAGTGGTGCATGCCGGCAGCGAGGTGGTCGATCCTTTGGCTGCGTGTTTAGAAGATGCAGGGGTTGCCGGTCAAATGCTCGTCAAAAGATTCGACGAAAGTTGGCATGCTGACATGTGGAATTGACGGGGAAAAATCACGAAACGAATGCAAATTGAGGTGGCGTATTATGAATCTTGTCGATTGTAACAAAAGTTTAGTAGAACATTAGATTATTCGAGATTTTTTGCCGGAGGCGATTTTTCGCCGTATCTTCCGCTTCCGGATTTGATGTAAAGTAGCGACCAATCTACCTTGCGCATTCCGACAACCGAATTAGCAACCCAGCTGGAACCATGAAGCTCAGCCACTTCCGTACCACCTTCTTTCAGGTCGGTCTTATCATCGCCTCCCTCGCCATTGCAAGTGGAGTGCGGGCCCAGTCCATCACCCTCTTCTCTGATTTTTACGCCACCCAATACGGTGTAGCGGTGACGAGTCTGACCCAAGGGCAGATCGTCAACATCAGTGAGGGCGGCATCTGGAGCACGAACGGATTCAACCAGACGTACACCATTGACCTGACCGATTTTGGTCAGGATACCTACACGATCATTTTGCTCGATGACGCCGGCGATGGCGGCCTGAGCTTTGAGGTAAACGTGGAGAACCTGCCCTTTGAATGCGGCGGCACCTGTGCAGGTGAGCTCTCCTCGGGTCCAGCTGCGGCCTTCAACTTCTCTTTGACGCAATTGGACGGCATCCCGGGTTGCATGGATGATGCCGCTTGCAACTTTGACCCTGAAGCGGGCTTCAATGATGGTTCTTGCTGCTACGAGTCCTGTGTGACGGTGCGCCTTTTTGATGCGTTCTCCAACGGTTGGGTGGATAGCCAAGGCAATGTTGGTGGTGCCACGGTGGGCAACCTTTCCGGCCAGGAAATGGGCAGTATCTCCTTTACCGAAGGCGGGTCTGTGGACCTGGACCTCTGTTTGACAGACGATTGCTATGTGCTTCAATTGAACTTTGACAACCTCGCGGTAGAGGCTTCATGGGAAGTTTACTTGGGCGAGCAGCTGATTCTCGAAGGCGGACCCGGTGTTGCCGGTGGCGTCATTCAGGAGTTTTTCTATGTAGGCGACCCCGCCTGTTTGAACGAAGGTTGCACCACAGAGGGGGCCTGCAACTACGACCCTGCAGCAAACTTCAATGACGGCAGTTGTGAGTACCTGACTTGTCAGGGCTGCACGGACCCAACGGCCTGCAACTACGACCAGACGGCGACCATTTCAAACGGTGACTGCGACTTCTCGTGCTACGGTTGCACGGAGTCGGGAGCAGTCAACTTCGATGCCGACGCCATCTATGACGACGGCACTTGCTGCTACGAGGAGTACTTCTTCTTCCTTGAAGTCGGCGGCGGAAGCTGGGACGGCGAGATCAGTTGGAACATCCGCAACATGGAGACCAATACTGTGGTCGACTTTGGCGGTGCCGGATCGCATGCGGTGTGTTTGCCCGAGGGGTGTTACAACTTCGAGATGTTTGACAGCTTCCAAGACGGCTGGAACAATGGCATTTACACCTTTACTACGTATACGGGTGAAGTCGTGTATACCGGATCCCTCGACGAGGCGGAATTCGGCGACCAGCAAATCAGCGGTGCAGACAGGATCACCCTCGGTGATGTCAGCTGCCCCATCGGCTGTACTGACCCTACGGCTTGCAACTTCAGCCCGAACGCTGTGTTCGATAGCGGATTCTGCAACTTCAGTTGCTACGGTTGTACGGACTTCAACGCGACGAACTTTACTCCAAGCGCTTCGATTGATGATGGCAGCTGCGTGTACTGTGCGGGTGGCGAGCTGATCCTCGAAGTGACCATGACCGACGCGTTTGGCGACGGCTGGAATGGTGGTGTTTACTATATATCGGACCTCAGTGGCAACATTGCGGCAACCGGCGCGCTCGACAACGCCGATCAAGGCGACGGATTGACCAATGGGGTGGACCTGGTTTGCCTCCAGCCCGGATGCTACATCTTCGACATCACGCCAGGGGATGATTCCGACGACATCGGATGGTACCTCGAGGATGTGGTCGGAAATTTCTACGGCACAGGAGTAGATGAGGTCTCGAGTTTTGGTTTGGATTTGGGCGAAACCGGTGGCTGCAGCTTCCCGGGTTGCACAGACCCTTTCTGCATCAACTACAACCCGAGTGCAACGGATGACGACGGCACCTGTGAGTGTCCACCTTCCAATAACTACGCATACAGTGCTCAGGCCGTTCAATGCGGCGCTCAGATTGCGGGCACCTTGACTTACGCGGTGGACGGCGAGGACCTCGTCGGCACGTCTTGCTCAGGTCAGGAGATCAGTGCTGCAGGTGTATGGTATGTATTCAATGCGCAAGCAGACCAGCAGATGGTGCTGTCTACTTGTGGAACCGACGCTTTCAACCCGGCGGGTAACCCGTTGTTTGACTCGCAGGTGTTTGTCTTCCGCGCTGTGGACGGCGACCTCGACAACCTGGAGTGTCTGGGTGGAAATGACGACGGCTGCTCGGAGGGCTTCATGAGTGAGGTGGCCTTCAATGTGGAGCAGGGTGAGGATTACTACATCCATGTCACGCGATTCAGTGAGTACACCAGTGGTGATGAATTCCTCCTCTCGGTGGAGTGTGTGGATTGCTCAAGTGGTGCCCCCATCAATGATGAATGCGCCAATGCCCTGGAATTGCAGAACGGTGTGCCGGATGTCGGTTCGGTCTGTTGCTCGAGTCCTGACAACGTAGACGTGAGTTTCCTCGCTGGATTCCAGACGAGCTACGGTGTGTGGTACCAATTCAACAGCCTGGATTACGAGACCTTCTTCTTTGACCTGCTCAACCTCAGTGCTGAAAACATTGGTCTGGCGATTTTCGATGTGGGCACCTGTGGTGAGCTCGAAGCGCAGGTGGGTTGTCTGGTGTCCGAGCAGTGTGCCGGCGAGATCAGCGAGTTTACCGTGCTCCAGGCCAACACCGATTACCTCTTCTATGTATTCACTACCGATCCGGAGAACTGTGGTCAGTATCAATTCCTGACCAATGGCGTGTACCTCGGGTGTATGGATGACGTGGCGCCAAACTATGATCCAACGGCGACGATGGACGATGGGTCTTGCGATTACTCGGGTGTGGTTCCAGCAAACAACACTTGCGGAGCGGCTGCGGCCCTTGCTTGCAACGAAACGCTGACGGGATCGACTGGCGGTGCGACCAACTTGGGAGCGCCCAACCTGATCAATGGTTGTGACCCCGTGCCCGGTCCAGGTGTTTGGTATACGTTCGAAGGAACGGGAGACCTTCATACCCTCAGCCTCTGCGGTTCCAACATTGATTCCAAGCTGAACCTCTATGTGAGCGACGCGGTCTGTGCTGGTGGAATTCCCGCGCTGTTTGAATGCGTCTTGACTGTAGAAGATGGGGTGTATGCCTCCGAAGAGTCGGATTTCATCAACTGCGGCTTCTTTGATCAGAATGACGCTTGGGTGCAGTTCATTTCAGAGCCTGGGCGCCATTACTACGCCTATGTCAGCGCAGAGGATGCCGATGGCAACCCCGTGACCGACGACAATGGCACCGTGGAGATCAGCCTGAGTTGCGCTCCCGCCGTAGAGGGGTGCACCAATGACGTGGCCTGCAACTTTGACCCTGCTGCCAATATCGAAAATGGCACGTGTGATTACCTGAGCTGTGCCTGCCCCGTGGATGCTACGGAAGGCATTCCCTTGAAGCTGGACATGTTTGACAGTTTTGGCGATGGTTGGAACGGCGCGCAGTATTACTTGACGGATGCCTCCGGTGACACCTTGATCATTGGAGACCTCGACAGTGCGGCCTTTATCCTCGACGTCGACAACTTCCTCGGTGGCGATGAAGGATTTGACACCTTCTGCTTGGTAGAAGGGTGCTACGCCTTGACCGTTGGTGGCGGCGATTTCGATGAAGAGATCAGCTGGACCCTTTCCGGTACGGACGGCGCTATCGTGTCGGGCACCATAGGTTCGGTCAATTTCTCCTTGGGCGGTGTGGTGTGTGGCTGTGTAGATGCGGGTGCATGCAACTTCGATACGGAAGCCACTGCCGACAATGGATCTTGTGATTATGATAGTTGCGCAGGCTGCACAGATGCTTCAGCGTGCAACTATGATGAGACGGCAACGATTTCCACGGATGATTGCTGTTATGACAGTTGCATACGTATTCAGATGACCGACGATTTCGGCGACGGATGGAATGGTGCCCAATACAGCCTGTACACGGTCGATGGATTGTTGCTTGCTCAAGGCGGCTTGCCCAGCGTTGGCTTCACCGTTACGCCAGAAGGAACAAGCGGCATTGACAACTTCTGCTTGGCAGACGGTTGCTACTACCTGGAGGTTTCTGCCGGCGTGATTCCTGTGGAGGTCGGTTGGACGTTGCTGGGCACGTCGAGTGGCATCACCTCTGGAGGGGCGCCGTCTGCTCCTGTATACTTTGAAGTGGGTGAAGCGAATTGCGTCTCTGGGTGCACGGTTTCGGTGGCTTGCAACTTTGATCCTGCCGCGAACATTACGGTGCTTGAGGAGTGTGTATTCTCGGGATGTGGTGGTTGCAAGTATGACATTGCAGAGAACTACAATCCGTCTGCCATTCAGGATGATGGAAGTTGCGAATTCATCCTCCAAAGCCCCTGTCCTACAGACTTGAATCAGGACGGTGCTACGACCACGGCTGACCTCTTGGAATTCTTGATCAGCTTTGGAGACCCTTGCACGGAGTGAGCTTTTGCTGAGCGATTGACGCTTACAAATTTGTTTTCTGGCGATCCTTCGCCTGTGAAGTGGCCCCGAATTGTAGAATTCGGGGCTTTTCATTACTCAACGGGTGATAATCAGCGACCTGAATCGTCGCCGGTGTAACCCTTAAAAGGCAGGTCATGCAATTCCCCTGAGATTATCTTCTTGATTCGGTACGGTTTCCGCTATATTGCTCCGGCAATTGGAAAAAAACCTTAATCATGAACCTGAGAACTTCAATTCTCCGAGGGACCCTCTGCACGTTTGCTTTGGCCCTCTTCGCGTCACTACAGGCGCAGACCATTATTTTCACTGCAGACGCTTGGCCGGGTGAGGTCACGTCTTGCATTGTCACCTTTAACGGAGACACCATCTTGAATGTTGATGGCGCGCTTCTGTTCCCCAACGGAGCCGGCGACGTCAACAATTACTCAATTGGTGCTTACGGATTGGGTGATTACACGGTATACATCAATGACACCTTCGGTGATGGTGGTACTGAATTCGCCGTGGATGCCGGCGCGCTCAACTGCACGGGTGATTGTTCTGGTTCCGTTTCGGGCAGCGGAAGCTTTTGGGCTTTCTCGTTGATTTCGGATGTTCCAGGTTGCACCGATACGGCTGCGCTGAACTATGACGAAGCGGCGACCCTTGATGATGGATCTTGTCTCTACGACATTTGTCCTGACTCATCCCAGACCATGGTGTTTGTCAATATGACAGACTCTTGGGGAGATGGATGGAATGGCAACACCTATGAGATTTACGCTGATGGTGATTTGGTTGCATCGGGCTCGCTTGATGAATCTGTGACCGGCACCGGTGGAACAGGTGGTGGAGCCAACGCTGGACAGGACACCGTCTGTGTTCCTGTAGGCGCTTGTTACGAAGTAGTTTCAGGTGGCGGAAGCTTCCTTTCGGAGATTGGCTGGACCATGGTCAATGTGTATGATGGATCCATCATCGCGAGTGACGTGGGTGGCGGTACTGTCGAGTTCTGGTACGGAACGACCGCAGAAGTGTGTGGCTGTACCGATATCGAGGCCATCAACTATGAAGGTGATGCCACGGTGGACGATGGCAGTTGTGTGTTCCCAAGCTGTCCTGGTGACGAGCTTCTCGTACAATTCATGATGTTCGACACCTTTGGTGACGGATGGGATGGTGCTACATACACCTTGTCCAACCAACAAGGTGACATCTTGAACAGCGGTTCGCTGGACAACGCATTGTTTACGGTGATTCCGGGTGAGCAGGGTTATGATTTCTTCTGCCTGTCACCAACGGAGTGCTACGTGCTCGACGTTTTCGGCGGTGTATACCCCGGAGAGAAGGAGTGGCAGATTATTGACTACAACACTGGGCAAATCCTCTATGACCAAACGGCCAATGACGGCTTCGGTGTCTTTGGTGTTGCCGCTCCAGGCATCACTTGTGGATGTACGGACCCGAACGCGTTTAACTACATGGAAGATGCCACCGCTGATGATGGATCTTGTTTCTCGCCGAGTTGCGTTGACAACCCTGACAGCACGAGCTACATCCTTCACCTCAATCACAACATCTACCTCTTCTGGGGTAACAACGCGGCATACATCTATGACCCTGTTACGGGTGACACATTGGTGTCTGCTGGTTACAACAACGATCTGTACACTCCTGACTTTGAGGGTTCAGTTGTTGATGGCTACTGGGAGTTCTGCATCCCTAACGACGCTTGTTTGAACTTCTCCGGTGGAGGTGGATCGCCAGCCGGTGAGCCCCTCTGGTACATCATCGATTTCGCGGGTAACGTGATTCACGATGGTAGCCTTGGTGTTTATGACATCGGTTTCGGAGCTGAAGAAGAGACATGCGTGAGTGGATGTATGCTTGAAGCAGCCATCAACTTCGATCCGCTTGCCACCATCGATGATGGTAGCTGCGTGGTGTGTGACAATGGCCAGTTGGGTCTCTTCCTGACGTTGCAAGATGACTTTGGTTCGGGATGGAGCCTCGGAAACGATTACTACGTCGCCAATGAGGAAACAGGTGATACGGTTTTGACCGGTACAATGGCGGCAGGTTCGACAACGATTGAAATCATCAACTGCCTTGACATTGGTTGCTACACATTCAGCACAGGATCGATTTTCAGTACTGAAGGATGGGCCATTTCGGACAACCTCGGCAACGAGTACGCCCCGCTCACTTATGGACCAACCGATGGTTACCCCGTGGCATTCGGTGGCTTGGATGTGACTGATTGCGCGTTTGCAGGTTGCACAGATGCCTTGGCAAACAACTACAACATTTCTGCCTCCGTGGATGACGGGTCCTGCGAATTCCCGCCAGCCAACGACAACCCAGAGACAGCTCAGGCCATTGCTTGTGATTTGATTCTGACCGGTTCATTGGCCAACTCCAACGGCGACGAGTACAGTGGCACGACGGTATTGGGCAACGCCATTTCTACAAGTGGTGCCATCTGGTACGAGTTCAATGCTGACAACGATTATCAAACCACCTTTAACACTTGCGCTTCTGCAGATGCGGACAACGGTGTGACAGATACGGACGTGATTGTATTCCGTTTGGAAACGGACGGTTCATTGACGGCGATTGCGACCAACGATGACTCCGGTATTGCTGGTTGCGGTGCCGGTACGACGGGAACGTTCAACTCTATCGTGAGCATCAACGCAGAGCAGGGTAACAACTACCTCCTTCGCGTGGGTCACTACAGCGGCACGTCTTCTCAGACGGGCATCGTAGTTGAGGCCACTTGTGCACTGTGCCCTGATGGCTTCCCAAGCAACGATGACGTTTGCACCTTGGCTTTGCCTTTGGTAAATGGAGGTAGCTATGATGGTAGCCTCTGCTGCAGCGGTCCAGATGAGGACTTCGGCATGCCGAGCCTCAGCACCTTCGCAACAGCCTATGGTGTTTGGTACGAGGTTGTGGTGGAAGCACCATACAACCTTTACGAAATCACGGTAGATGCCACTGGAGACGGTGCTATCGGTTGGGCTACCTACAATGGCGATGACTGCACAGATCTGGCAGATATGGCCGCTGGTGTGGTTCAAGGAGCCGTTCAAGAGGACATGAACCAGTACTTCGGTTCTGAGCAAGAAGGTCCTTTCACGGCCACGATTTCCTCGCCCAGCTACGACAATACGTACTACCTCTTCTTGTGGACTACACAAACAGAGGATTGCGGCAGTTACAACGTGACTATGGCTGCTCAAATTCAAGGCTGTACCGATCCAATTGCATCGAACTATAACCCCGATGCGACGGTCACCAGTGGTTGTCTTTACGTAGGTGTAATTCAACCAAACGACAGCTGCAGCAATGCAATTGCGGTGGGTTGTGGCGAAACCGTTTCTGGTAACACGGGTGGTGCTACTTCAGTTGGAGGCACAAACGCCTGTGGAGGCAGTGGCTCCGGTGTGTGGTACACCGTTGACAACGCCGGCCAAGAGCAGTTGATTACGGTGAGCACTTGTGGCTCTTCAGTAAACACGGTATTTGAAGTGTTCCAAGAGGTTGACGCTCCTGATGCAGTCCTGGAGGTGAACAGCCTCGACTTGGACAACTACTCCAACATCAGTGCGATCATCGTCTACAACGGTGACACCATCGCCAGCATCCCTGCAGGTGAATTGTTCCCCACGGTGTTCAATGACTACTACCAGGTACTTGGTGGCGGTGACTACACTGTTTACTTCACCAATGAAGGCACAATTTTGGATGGCATCACGGCCAATGTGATTTCAAGTGATGGCACTGCATCTGCATTGTGCTCAGGAGGTTGCTCAACTGACCCAACGGTTTGCCTCGACCTTCAAATCATTTCGGATAACTACGCCACCGAGACCACATTTGATCTTCAAGATGCCGGTGGAAACGTCGTTTGGAGTGGCGGTATTTCGGCAGGTCTGAACCAATTGAGCGCCTGCGTGGCGCCAGGTTCATACACCTTCACGATGTACGACTCATTTGGTGACGGTATTTGCTGCTCCTTTGGAACAGGAAGCTATTCCTTGAGTGGACCTGACGGTGTCCTCGCCAGCGGTGCTGAGTACGGTGAATCTGAGAGTACTTCCTTCTCTTTGGATGCCAGCCCTTACAACCTGCCCGCAGGTGCAACCATCGAGCAGTCCTTCACCATCTTCGGTGGAAGCGGTCTTTGCTCGAGCTTGCTCTGCTGGAGCGATGCCGACAATACCGAGATTGTTTCTGAAAGCTGTGAGAATGGAGAGTCGTTCCAGTTCATCTCTGATGACAACGCGAACACTTATGCCATCTTGGTTGCTGCAGGAGCCGGTTCGCTCGGTGGTGAGTTTGACCTCAGCGTTACTTGTGAGCCCGTTGTATACGGTTGTATGGACGATATGGCGTGCAACTACAACTCAGAGGCTAACGTGGACGATGTCAACGATCCTTGTGACTTCACGAGCTGCTTGGGTTGTGACACTGAAACCTGGGAGTACTGCTACGATAACAATGAGAGCTGGAGCTTCACTCTGGTGAATCCGAACGGAGGCACCATTGTGTTGGATTTGACGGGAACATCCATCGAGCAGGGCTGGGATGAACTGGTCATTGATGATGCTGCTACGGGTGCAAACCTCTACAACAGTGACATTGATCCAGATGAAAGTCTTGTCATCGGATCCGATTCGGTGACGGTAAGCTTTACCTCTGATGGTTCAGTGAGTTGTGTGTCTGGTTCCGATTACTACATCGCCTTGGCCATCACTTGTGCTCCTGCTCCAACGACAGGTTGTGCTGATGAGACTGCGTGTAACTACGGTGGACCGGTCGACTTTGCGGACAACAGCCAGTGTGACTATAGCTGCTTGGGCTGTACCAATGCTGATGCTGTGAACTACAATCCGTTCGCTTCTGTGGACGACGGTAGTTGCTGCTTCGGTGCCTTCATCCAGTTCAACATGTTTGATAGCTTCGGTGACGGATGGAACGGTGCTACCTACAGCTTTTATGACGCTGATGGCAACCTCGTTGCTGAAGGTGGTCTGAGCAGCTCGGAGAACAACGGTGACTTTGATACAGACGATGTCTGTGTTGATGCCGCTGGTTGCTACACGTTGATTGTGACAGATGGTACATTCCCAAGTGAGGTTTCATGGACCATCGATGGTGCTGCATTCAACAACACAAGTGGTGGTCCTGGTACCTACTCTGTGGGTCTCGGTACGGCTTGTACTGAAGGTTGTACGTTGCCATTCGCTCCGAACTATGTTTCGGCAGACAGTGTGGACATCGAGAACAACGACCTGTGTGACTTCACGAACTACGTGATGGGCTGTACATACCCTGACGCCGCTAACTACAATGAGACGGCTACCAATGATGACGGAAGTTGCACCTTCGACATCGCGAACCCCTGCCCAACAGACCTCAATGGCGATGGACAGACCACGACATCTGACTTGCTGATCTTCTTGGGTGCCTTCGGTACCGATTGCTGATCGACGCAAATCGATAGAAACGGTAACGTTTCGCAAAACCTTGGAAAGGCCCGACGCAAGTCGGGCCTTTCTCTTTGTAGTATGTCCCATCTTCGCGTCATGCGCAAAACAGTACTTATTACCGGTGCAGGTTCAGGAATAGGCAGGGCTACGGCTTTGCGGTTTGCGCGAGATGGTTTTGATGTGCTTTTGGTGGGACGTCGCGAGGAAAGGTTGGAGGCCGTGCGCAATGCATTGGTGCAGCCTGAGAATCACGCAGTGCTGGCCTTGGACGTTGCAGACAGGAAGGCCTTTCATTCGGCCATGGTTCAAGCGATGTCGGAAGTTCCTGAGCGCAGCTTGAACGGTGTTTTTGCGAATGCCGGAATAGGAGGGGCGAATGTGTATGCGTTAGAAGCGGACGAAGACAGGTGGGACGAAATCATGCGGGCAAACGTCACAGGTGCCTATGTCACGTTGCAGACGGCGCACCCATATATGAAGATGTCCCCGTTGGAAGTGACCCATGCTGTTGTCACGTCGAGTGTGCTGGGGCGGTTCGGTGTTCCTGGCCAGTCCGCGTACGTCGTGTCCAAAACCGCAGTTTTGGGATTGGTGCGAAGCTTGGCAGTGGAGTGGGGCAGTGATGGTGTGTTGGTCAATGCTGTCTGCCCTGGATGGGTTGAAACGGAGATGGCGCGTGATTCGATACAACGCATGGCCGATGATCAGGGCATTTCCTATGCGGACTGCCATGCACAGCAATGTGCTGTGTTGCCAACGGGACGGATGAGCCGCCCAGAGGAAGTGGCCGATTTTGTGGCGTGGTTGATGTCCAAAGAGCAAAGGGGCATTACAGGCCAAGGTTTGGATTTGAACAATGGAAGTTGGATGTCATGATGGACAGCAAAGCGATGTGCAATAGGTTGGTCATAAGACTGGGTTGGGTCTTCGGACTCTTGTGTGCAATCAGTATCCAAGGTGAAGCCCAAGAGGAGGCTGGTTGGTCAAAACGCGATTCTGTGATGGTGGCTGAAATCCACGGCCATGTTTTGGGATCGGGTCAATGCTATGAGGACTTGAGGGTGCTGTGCAAGGACATTGGCGCGCGTCTCAGTGGATCAGATGAGGCCGATGACGCGATTCTGTGGGGCGGTCAGACCTTGAGTAGCATTGGTGTGGGCGCGGTGCGCATGCAGCCCGTGGTGGTGCCGCATTGGCAGCGGGGGGAGACGGAAAAGGCATGGATGCGGGTGGATGGTGGAGCGCCAGAACCGCTGCGCATCAGTGCGCTCGGCGGGAGCATTGGAACCGATGGGCCCTTGGAGGCCGAGGTCGCCATGTTCAAGAACTTTGATGCGCTCGACAGTTTGGGTGCCGAAGGGGTAGCCGGCAAAATGGTGTTCTTTAATCGGCCCATGGACCCGTTGATGATCAATGCAGGCAGTGCCTATGGCGGTGCCTATGAGCAACGCTCCAAGGGTGCCGTGGAGGCAGCGGCCCACGGGGGTGTTGGAGCGCTGGTTCGTTCATTGACCCATGCTTTGGACACCTTTCCCCACACCGGAGGGATGCGCTACGATGATGAAGTGCGCAAAGTGCCTTCAGCAGCGGTGAGCACTGTGGACGCTCGGCGCATTGCTCAGCTGTTGAAAGATGGGCGTGAGGTGCGCGTGGGCATGGACATGGGGTGCGCCCTGTTTGATGACAAGTCGCAGGCCAATGTCATTGCCGAATGGAAGGGGACGGAGTTTCCAGACCGCTATATCGTTGTCGGTGGTCACTTGGACAGTTGGGACATTGGTGAGGGCGCGCACGATGATGGTGCAGGCATTGTCCAGAGCATTGAAGTCATGCGGACACTGCACGCTTTGGGATATGCGCCGCGGCATACGTTGCGGGTCGTGTTGTTCATCAACGAGGAGAACGGAAACAACGGAGGCAAGACTTATGCCCTTCGGGCCCGCGAGCGGGGAGAGTGGCATGTGGCGGCGGTGGAGAGCGATGCAGGCGGAGATGCGCCGCGCGGCTTTTCCATCGATGCTTCAGACTCCGCAACGGCTGCAGTCAGGTCTTGGCGTGAGGATTTCACGGGCTACGGCGTGGGCGAGATGCGCAGGGGTGGCGCAGGGGTGGATATAGGTCCGCTGAAAAAGGAGATGCCGGCAGGAAAGCGTCCGCTCATGGTGGGACTGCGGCCCAATTCTCAGCGGTATTTTGACTACCACCACAGTGACCGCGACATATTTGAAAACGTACACGAGCGGGAACTCAAGCTGGGCGCTGCAGCGTTGACCTCCATGGTCTACTTGCTCGATCAATTGGACTACGATACCCTCGACTGATCATGCGACACAGCATCAGCGATACAAGTGACTTGATCCTGGATCGGCGGAGCATTGCGCCTGAGCGGTTTTCTGGGCGGGCCGTGCACCGTGAGATTGTGGAGCAGGTGTTGCAACACGCCACCTGGGCGCCAAACCACGGGTTGACGCAGCCTTGGCGTTTTCATGTTTTTATGGACGGTGCATCCAAGCGGTTGATGTCGCAGTTGGCGGCTGCCTACCGCGCGCACGCTGGCAGTGCCGCGATGGACGTCAAGGCAGAGAAAATTGAGAACAGGGGTGTTCGCTGCAATGCGGTTGTTGCCCTCGGGTTGGCGCACAATGAAGAAGGCCGGTTTCCGCTGTGGGAGGACCAGGCGGCTGTGGCAGCGGGGGTGCAAAACATGTTCCTCATGTGCACGGCACACGGAATTGGTGGGTATTGGTCCACCCCGGGCTTTCTCGTACACCCAGATGCTGTAACCGCTTTGGGACTTGCGCCGGGTGAGCGGAGCATGGGCCTGTTTTACATGGGTTATCCCGAGGGCGCGTGGCCCGCTAAAGGACACCGAAAGCCGTTGGAATATGTGACCCGCTGGACCACAGAGTGATGATGAGGCTGACCAATTGGTATACCCATGCGGTAGACAACCGCTACCATGTATTCGAGTTTCGCGATACAGATTTGGCCAATGAATTCGCCAGCGATTTGCAGCAGGCGGAAATTCCATTTGAACGCGCCCCAGCAGAGGCGAAAGAAGGGGGACAGACCGTGGAGCGGTTCGGCATTCACCGCAGTGCATTCAAGGAGGCACTGCGCATCAATCACCTGCTGCATGGCAGGTATAGGCAGCCGTTCATTCCACACTTGGGTTTGCGCTGGTTCATGCTCTTGTTTACCGCAGCGGTTGTGTTGCTGGCTTTGATTGGATGGTGGAGATCATGAAGGGGTGGCTGGTCATATTGTTGGTGTGTGTGTGTCTGGGGACGGCGCATGGGCAAATGGAGGATTGGACCTTGGATGTGCGCTTGTTGAGTTCCATCTCCGCAGGACGCCCCCCCCTGGGTGAGGGCACGGGGTGGAGTGGCCAAGCGTTGGCGGTCACAGAAGGCGCCCTTCAGGCCCGCTGGGGCCAGCAAGGAACCCGGAGTTATGGCGTTTCCGTGCGCCGCAGGTTGGGTAAAGTGGGGCAATTGGCCTTTGGATTTGAGCAAACGCGTCGCATTTGGCGCACAGCCGTGGATTGGATGCCGGAGGTGGCTTCAGCGCCCGTGGCCACAGTGGAATTGGATTGGATTGTGGCCTCGTATTCCATGCCTTTGCTGTACCGCACGGAGGTCACGTTGGTCCCGGGTTGGCGGTTGGGTGCCGGCGGGGGCATCGTGATGGAAATTCTGCCGACCAATGCTTTTGCTGCTGTCAGCGCAGAGGACGGCGGGAACGTTCTGGCGATTGAACACAGTTCCTTGCGGTACAACTGGAACCGCTGGGGGATGGCCTTGGAGTTGGGTGTGGTCCGCGAGGGAAAGGACGCAGATCTGCACATAGGAGGTGCACTGCGCCCGTTGATTCAACCTTTGTTTCGCGGGGACCTCACAACGCGTTGGAATGTGGGGCAACCCGATGCGGCCCTTGTAGAAGTGGACCGGGTGATGGACGGAAGTTGGTGGGGTGTGGACCTGCGGTTGATCCTGCATTGACCCCATTGTGATCCACAAAAAAACCCCCGTCGCAAGAAGCGGCAGGGGCTTTTTCAAAAGTGCGGGTGGTTCAGATTTCGGCTTTCAGCTCGAAACCTATGGTGAACTCGTCGTAGATGAGTTTGTCTCCGAGTTCGGCAACATCGAAAAAGGACTTGCTGCGGAAGCGCACGTCGAACTTGGAGCGGTCCAGTGTGATCTCCCCAGAAATGCTTGCCGCGTCATTGCCCATCTCCACTTTGACGGGAAAGGAGACTTCTTCTGTGCGGCCTTTGATGGTGACCGTGCCGTTGGCCGCGAAGTTCATGCCATCAGTGCTGCGCACGGGGTTGATGCTGGTGAGCTCGAATTGGGCCGTTGGAAACTGCGCAACGCCAAAGAAGTCATCGCTTTTGAGGTGACCATCAAGGCTTTCTTTGCCGCCACCTTCGAGATCCAAAGTGTTGATGGTCTTCATGTCGATGATGACTGTGGCCCCTGTGATGAGGCCCTTTTCGGCGGTGATGAACCCACTCTGGACTTGGATGTCTCCCGAGTGGCTGCCCGTCACTTTTTTGCCTTCCCAGGTGACGGAGCTGGATGTGGGGCTGACCGACATTCTGTTGGGTTCAGTGTCGCCATCGTTTGTTCCAAAAAAGGGACAAGCAAGAAGCAAAGCGGTAAAGAGGAAGTGGCTCATGTTGTATCGATTCGTGTTCCAGTAAAGAACAGCGTTTCAGACAATAGGTTCTCTATTGCTGGTCATAGAAGATGTGAAGTCCGCCGTGAAGAAGGCGGTGATTATCCGAGGATACTGCGGACGAGGGCGCTGATCGCCTTTCCGTCTGCCCGGCCTGCAAACTTGGCTGAGGCGGCGCCCATGACTTTGCCCATGTCTGCCATACTGGAAGCGCCGAGTTCGGTCACAAGGGATTGGACAGCGGCGGCCAGCTCTTCATCGCTGAGCGGCTGTGGCAAGTATGCGCGAATGACTTCTGCTTGGGCTTGTTCTTCTGCCGCCAGATCGGCGCGCCCTTGCTCGTTGTAAATCGCCAAGGTGTCTTCGCGCTGCTTGAGCTGCTTGGCCATGATTTTGGTGACGGCCGCATCATCCAAGGTATCGGCACCGCTGGTCTCGGTCAAGGCCAGCATGATTTTGGACTTGATGTCCCGCAATGCCGCAAGGCGCACTTTGTCTTTGGCCTTCATGGCCTCTTTCATGTCTGCGCTGATGCGGTCTTGCAAAGTCATGTGTGCCCGTGGGAATCAGTCGACGTTATCGTGCAAAAACGGATTGTCCGTTTTCAGCCCGCCCGTTTCTTCGTCAATGCTCAACCGCGTGGCCTGCGAGTCGTTGCTGGCCGGAGTGGGTGTGAGTTGAATGTTGCGCCGCTTGTAGGCGGGCTCATCCTCAAGTTCGGTGAGTCCGCTGGGGGTGCGCAACCGCTTGGTGTATTCCTCGATGCTCTGGTGGCGTTGTGCCATCCTCTGGTTGAGGTCGTGCGTGTCCTGTTGGTTGGGGACGGGCTTCGGCTCAGCGGGCCGGCTTGGCGGCGTTCTGGGCGAAGGAATGGGCTGTGCTTGTGCTTCTGTGGTGGTCGGTTGCGGAGCCTCGGCCAATGGCGTCTCCAATGTTTCTTCAGTGGGCTCGAGTTGCTCATTGGTGAAGCTGACCCCGCCGAGCTCCTCGGGAAGGAGGGCTTCATCTTCGGTGTTGTCCATGTCCAGGACATTGAACTCTCCAATGCGTTCAGAGGCGTCCGGAACGTGGGTGACCTCTGGCGCAACCACTTCAGGTTCGGCAGGAAGGGGCGCCGAGACAGGGGGCTGCTCTTCGGCTGGACTGGGCTCCTTGTGGATCAGTGTGACTTCATCGCCGGCTTCAGCGGGGACAGGACCAAAAAGATTGACGGCCCCTGAAGGATCAGTGTTGACCTCCTCCACGTCCCATTGATTGGTCAGTGGAAGGTCCCGCGGGTCCCCTGCAGGTTCCGCGCTGGGTTCTTCTGCTGATTTGAGCTGTGGTTCTGTGTGATCTGTTGCTGTCTCCGAAGGATCGAGCGTATCAGATAAGGTGCCGAGGGGGGTTTGCAAAGGGCGCGTGATTTCCCTTGCATGGTCTTGCAACGTGTGCTTTTTCACGCTGGGCCCCTCCGGCAACTTTGCGGTGGCTTCGAATCCAGTCGCGATGACCGTGACGCAGATTTTGTCGCCGAGGTGCTCGTCAGGACCGTATCCCCAGATGACTTCTGCGGTGGCGCCAGCTTGGTCTTGGATGTAATCCGTGATTTCGGAAATCTCATCCATCAGCACTTCCTCCGTGCCGTAGGTGATGTTGAGCAACACGAAGTTGGCACCGGTGATGTCACTGTCGTTGAGCAGTGGTGATTCGAGGGCTTCTGCCACGGCCGTCATGGCACGGCCTTCGCCGCTTGCACTGCCTGCGCCCATGATGGCGGCACCCGAGTCGCGCATGACGGTTTTGACGTCATTCATGTCCACGTTGATGTCGCCCGTCAGGGTGATGACTTCTGCGATGCCTTTGGCTGCGGTGCAGAGCACTTCGTCCGCGTTGGAGAAGGCTTGCTTCAACGTCAGGTTTCCAAACAACTCCCTGAGCTTGTCGTTGCGGATGACGAGCAGGGTGTCTACAGCGGCCCGCATTTCTTCGAGTCCTTCTCCTGCTTGGTTGGCCCGGCGGCGTCCTTCAAAATTGAACGGCACGGTGACAATACCAACGGTGAGGATGTCGAGGTCCTTGCACGCCTTGGCGATGACGGGCGCAGCGCCCGTTCCTGTGCCGCCTCCCATTCCGGCGGTCACAAAAACCATGGTGGTGTTTTCGCCCAATTGCTCGAGCACATCATCGAGGTTTTCGATGGCGGCATTTTTGCCGATTTCCGGGATGCTCCCGGCGCCTTGTCCGGCGGTCAGGGTTGTGCCCAGTTGGATGCGGATGGGGACATTGGAAGCTTCCAATGCCTGGTTGTCCGAATTGCAGACAATGAAGTCCACGCCCTTGATGCCCTGCTGGTGCATGTAGTTGACGGCATTTGAGCCGCCTCCGCCTACACCAATGACCTTGATGGGAGAGCCTGATTTAATGGGGAGATCGAATTCCATCTGATGTTTCCTGTCGGAATGGGTTTCAGGTGTGGGTGTTCAATGAAATGGTCCCAGTTCTGGGTGCGGGGCAATTACGGGCTTGCCGGCATGTCTTTGCAGATGCTGTCGGCTTTTCCATCCACCATCTCATCGTTGAAAACAGGATTTGGAGGATAGGCTGTGTAGGATTATTCCGGCAGCTCGTCTTCAAAGAACTCCTTGATTTTTTGAAGGAAGCGCCGCGGTCCAGCATGGGTTTCCTTGCTTTCCTGTTGACGTGTGTCTTCCATGGTGCCTTCGCCGTTGTTTTCGAAGCCGAGCAGCACGAGTCCAATGCCTGTGGCGTAAGTAGGCGCCGTCAAACTGCGGTCTGGTGCCTGTGCCAGGTGGGTGTTGGGGAATCCAATGCGGCAATCCAACGTGGTGACGTATTCGAACAGCTGACGGACATGGCGCAGTTGGCTTCCACCGCCCGTGACGACGATGCCGCCAATCAGTTCGCGCTCGAGTCCGCTGTTTTTGATCTCGTAGTGCACATGCTCGATGATTTCAGCCATGCGCGCTTGAATGATGCCCGCGATGTTGCGCCGGGAGACCTCTTTGGGCGGCCGCCCGGACAGGCCGGGGATGACCACGATTTCGTCTTGGGCCATTTCCTGCTCGAGGGCAGAGCCGAATTTGCTCTTGAGCGCTTCGGCATGCTTTTTCAGCACGCCGCAGCCTTGCTTGATGTCGTCCGTGATGGCGTTGCCTCCAAAGGGAATGACAGCGGTGTGGCGGATGATGCCCTCCTGAAAGATGGCAATGTCAGTGGTGCCACCACCGATGTCCACGAGGGCGACGCCGGCTTCTTTTTCTTCTTCGCTCAACACAGCGCAGCTCGAAGCGATGGGCTCGAGGATGAGCTGGTCCACCTGCAGGCCCGCCCGCTTGATGCAGCGGTAGATGTTTTTGGCAGCGGAAGTCTGCCCAGTGATGATGTGGAAGTTGGCCTCCAGCCGCACCCCGGTGTGCCCCACGGGCTCCTTGATCCCGGGTTCTCCATCCACGGTGAATTCCTGGGGCAAAACGTGCAAGATTTCCTCTCCAGGCAGCACCTTCAGCTTGCGCATGTCATCAATGAGTTGCTGCACATCTGAGCGGGTGATTTCCTCATCGGTGTCGGTCCTGATGATCTGCCCCCTGTGCTGCAGGCTCTTGATGTGCTGCCCCGCGATGCCCACGTTGACAACCTCGATGCGCACATTGGCGGACTTCTCGGCGGCTTCTACGGCCGTGCGTATGGACTGAACGGTGTGTTCGATGTTGGCCACGACACCGCGGGTAACCCCGATGGATTCACTCTTTCCGTATCCAATGATTTCGAGCTTGCCATGGGCATTTTTTTGGCCTACGATGCAGGCAATCTTGGTGGTGCCGATGTCGAGTCCGACGACGATGTCCTGGTGTTGATTGGGATTGTCCATGGTGGAAATGGGGAGAGGAGGTGGATGCGTTTATTTGGCGGCGACCAACTGGCCGTCGTATTGCAGGCTGATGCTGCGGTATTGTCTCAGGTCGCCGCGCCGGATGAGTTCCGTGTAGAATGTTTTGAGCCGTTGGAGTTGGTCGGTCAAGTCTTGTGTCAGACTGGCCGCGCTGCCCAATTCCACGACCATGTCCCCCACGCGGGGGCGCAAGAAGAGTTGTCCTTGGGCGTTGACTTCGACTTGGTCGACGAATTGGTCCCAGAAGGGCTGCTCGTCCAGTGTTTCCAGCAAAGGGATGGCCAGTTTGGCGTGGTTGAGGTCAGGGGCGTGCACGATGGGCACATCGGCCGTATACCTTCGGGAGAGGGGCATGACGTCGCCTGCTTCATCCAAATAGAGGACGGAATCGGGCATCCAAACCCGCGCAATGGGCCGTTGCTGCCCCACACGGATCCGCAGTGTGCCACCAAGGGTGGGCTCCAAGCTGCAATGTGCCACCCCATGTTGCGCCAGGATGGTGGTGTGCAATGCCGAAAGGGGCAAAGATGACATGGGACGGTCGAGCAGGTTGAATTGCGCCGTGACGACAGCGTGCAGGGTGGGGGCATCCACGAAATACATGCCATCCACCTGGTCGACCTCGATGTCAAGGGCGCGGCAGGGAATGGTGGACGTCGACTGGTCCGCGGCAGTGAACACGACGGCAGCGGGCAACATGAGGAGCAAGGTCCACCATGTGCGCCTGCGGTGTGCGCGCAGGGGTTGCTTTGGGGTCGGTTCTTGTTGGGCGCGTCGGGTCACGGTGCGTCGATTGGGGGTTGTGTCGTCTTTTTTTCTAAGCGGTTCCAAGCCGGTTCTATCCACCGATCGAGGTCGCCCGCACCCATGAAAAGGAGAACGTCCGGATCCAGTTTTTCCAGCACATCCAAAAACCGGTTTTCTGGCGGGCATTTTACCGGGCACCCGACCATCTTTTCCCCAATCTCATGTGCATCCACGCCCGGGATGGGTGCTTCGCGCGCGGCGTAGATGGGCAGCAGCACGCAGGCGTCCAGTTTGGAGAGGGCTGCGGCAAAGTCTTCGAGGAAGTCTTGGGTGCGGCTGTACAGATGGGGCTGGAAGATGCCGGTGATTTTGCGGTTGGGAAATGTGAGGCGCGCGGCAGCGATGGTGCCTGCTATTTCACGGGGATGGTGGGCGTAGTCATCGACGATGACCCGGGTGTCGGACTGGCGCTTGATTTCGAACCGCCGGGCCACCCCGGAAAACGCGCTGAGTGTTGCCGGCACTTGGAGAGGGGCGATGCCCGCTTGAACGGCGAGGTGTGCGGCTGCTGTGGCATTGGCCGCGTTGTGCGCCCCCGGCAATCGCCAACTGATTTGCATGGGCGCTTGGCCCCGGAGGTGCAAGGTGAACTTGGCCTTTCCGTCTTCACCGCGCACATCGCTGTAGCCTGCGGACCAGCCCCGCACTTCCAATGACTCCCCGGTTTTCAATGGGCCATAAATCTGTGCGCCAACGGACTGCAGGGCGCTTGGGTCGCTCCATGCGGCCGCTGCATCTGTGTGGACGAGCAAGCCGCCAGGAGCGACCTGATGGGCAAAATCCGCAAAGGCGGCCAACATTTTTTTGTGCGTGCCATAGATGTCCAAGTGGTCGGGGTCCACAGAAGTAATGGCGGCGTGTGTGGGGCGCAGGTGCAGGAAGCTCCGGTCAAATTCGTCGGCCTCAGCCACCATCCACAGGGGGGCGTCGCCGGTCTCTTTGGAGAGCAGCAGGTTGGAATTCCCTTCCAAAGCAATGCCCCCGAGAAAGGCTTCCACTGCGGTGCCATTGTAGGACAGCATGTGGGCGAGCAGGCTGGTCGTAGTGGTTTTGCCGTGGGTCCCTGCGACGGCCAGCAGGGGCTTGTCACGCGTGATGCGCCCGAGGAGTTCTGCGCGCTTCAGGGGTGTATATCCTGCGGCATTCAGGGCGACGAGGAGGGGGAAGTCGGCGGGGATGGCCGGGGTCCAGACGATGGTCCACGTCCGCCCGCTTTCATTTTTCATGTCCTGAAGCAGGCCCGCTGGAAGTTCATCCAATGCGCCACTGTGGTCCACGGCGATGCCCTCTTCTTTCAAGGCGCGGGTCAGGGCGGACGGGGTTCGGTCATAACCGGCCACCTCTGCGCCGTGTGCATTGAACCACCGCGCCAGGGCACTCATGCCGATGCCGCCGATGCCCAGAAAGTAGACCTTCTCCATCATGGGCGCAGCAAACTGAGGACTTCATTTGCGACGGCCTCCGCGGCTTCGGGCCGGGCGGTGGCGCGCAAGGCGGTGGACATCGCGGCGCACCTTTCGGCGTCGTTGAGCAGGGCGCGGACCTCTTTGCCAAGGTCGCGTTCCACCCGGTCGTCCGTGAGCATGACGGCCCCATGGCGGTCAACCACGGAGCGGGCGTTTTTGGTCTGGTGGTCTTCCGCTACATGGGGAGAAGGGACCAGGAGTGTGGGCTTGCCCACGAGGGCCAATTCCGCAATGGACATGGCACCGGCGCGGCTGGCGATGATGGAGGCAGCCTCATAGGCGAGGTCCATGCGGTCGATAAAGCCCCTTACGAGGAGGTTTTCATCGCCGTTTTGGGTGGCCCAGGCCGTGTGTTCGGCTTCATAGCGGCTGCCGCATTGCCACAGGATTTGAAAGCCTTTTTTGGCCAAGGGGCCTTGACCGGCAAGCTGGCGGACAGCGGCGTTCATGGAAGCGGCACCGAGGCTTCCACCGAGCACCAACAGGACAGGTTTGTCTGCCTTCAATCCGAAATGGCTGCGGGCATCGGTCACACTGGACGGTGCACTTTGCGCCCCGCCAAGACGCTCCACAATGCTGTGCCGCAGCGGATTACCTGTCTCCGTGATTTTCTCGGCTGGAAACCACCGTGAGAGCCCGGGAAAACCGGCGCACACCTTGTCGACCCGCTGGGCGAGCAGGCGGTTGGTGATGCCTGGAAATCCATTTTGCTCTTGGATGAGGGTGGGGATGCGGGCTTGAGATGCCGCCCAAAGCAAGGGCCCACTGGCAAACCCGCCTACGCCGATGGCCACGTCGGGACGAAACCGCCGGATGATGCGGCGGGCGATCAGCAGCGAGCGCAGCAGCCGGAAAGGAAAAGCGAGGTTGCGCAGGCTGAGACGCCGGTCAATTCCGGTGATGGGCAGTCCCGTGATGGCATACCCCGCTTTGGGGATGCGCTCCATCTCCATGCGCTTGCGTGCCCCAACGAATTCGATGACGGTGTCGGGGTCATGGGCGATCAAAGACTCCGCAATGGCGATGGCGGGGTGGATGTGCCCACCGGTCCCTCCTCCGGAAATCAAGACGCGCAGGGGCTCTTCCGACATGGGCTCAGGAGGTCGAGGGTTCCAAAGGGCGCGCGTGCCGGTTTCCTCCGGAATCCAGTGGTGCCGCGGCTTCTGGATCGGTGAGGCTGCGGCTGACGGAGAGGATCATGCCGAGGGCAACGCAGGTGAAGACGATGGAGGTGCCCCCCATGGAGACCAAGGGAAGGGGCTGGCCCGTCATGGGCAGCAGGCGCACGGCGACGCCCATATTGACCAATGCCTGTAACGTGAGCATCAGGCCCAAACCGATGGACAGCAGCCCTCCGAAATTGCGGGGACACCGGGTCCCCACGCGGATGGCGCGCGAGAAGAGGATGAGATAGAGCAGCACCAGTCCCAGTCCGCCGAGCAAGGCCCCCCATTCCTCAATGATGAAGGCGTAGATCATGTCGGCATAGGCCACGGGCATGGCGTTGCGGCTGAGTCCTGACCCGGGTCCATGGGGTATGAGCCCCCCTTGGTGTATGGCCTGGAGTGCGTAGTCGATTTGGCTGGAGTCGGATCCACCGCTGCCTCCTAAAAACCCTGTGGCGCGGGCGATCCAAGTGCCCATTCGCGGAAACAGCCCCGGGGCGACGGCCGACAGGGCCACCACACTTACACCGGCTCCCGCTCCCAATCCGAGGGTGATCAGCAGGGGCCTCCAGGTGACGCCGGCGATGACCATCATCAGGAAGCACACCATGGCGAGCATGGCCGCAGTGGAGAAGTCGGCGGGCAGGATGAGGGCACAGGTCAAGGCGATGTAGCCGACGATGTGCTTGACCCCTTTGTTGAAGTCGTGCAACACCAGCCGGTTCCTGTCCAGCATCCGCGCCACGAAGGCAACCAAGGCGACCTTGGCCACATCGGAGGGCTGGAACCGAAAGCCGCCGAAGTTCATCCAGCGCCGGGCGTCATTGATTTCAGACCCCATGAGCAGGGTCAGCAACAACAACACCAAGGCCACGTGAATGCCCAATTGACTCAGCCGCGAGAACCATGCGAATTTCAACCGGTGGACGGTCCACATAAAGCCAAAGCCGACCAGCAGAAACATGCCGTGTCGAAACAGGATGCCCACGGAATTTCCGTCTTGTTTCCAAGCGAGGGTGGCGCTCGCGGAGTAGACACTCACGAGTGAGATGAGCATGAGAAGAATGGCCACCACCCAAGTGGCCCGGTCTCCTCTCAGGTGCTCATGCAGGAAGTCGGCGATCCGGTTCGGCATGGACTCAGATGGAGCGTACGCCGGACTTGAAACGGTGGCCGCGCTCTTCGTAAGAGGAGAACAGGTCAAAACTGGCACAAGCCGGTGACAGCAGCACGGTATCACCGGGTTGGGCGATGTTGTACCCGAGCAATGCAGCTTCCTCGGCGCTTTCGACCTCGAGGATGCGTGTGACCGCTGTGGCGAAGGCTTTTTTGAGCTTCTTGTTTTCTTTTCCGAGACAAATCAGGGTGTGCACCTTGTCGCCGACGAGGGGGATGAGCGATGTGTAGTCGTTGCCCTTGTCCACACCTCCGGCAATCCAGACCGTGGGAGAGGTCATGCTGTCGAGGGCATACCAGGTGGCGTTGACATTGGTGGCCTTGCTGTCATTGATGAAGCTGATGTCATTGACATCGCAGACGTGTTCCAAGCGGTGCTCCATGTTGCTGAAGTGCGTGAAACCGGCGCGGAGGTCGGCATCGTTGATCTCGAGGATGCGCGCGGCAACGCCGGCGGCCATCGAATTGTAGAGGTTGTGTTTGCCTTGTAGGGCGAGTTCCTGCATGCTCATGGTGAAAGGGGGGTTGAGGAATGTGAATCGTTGTTTGTCAATGCTGTGTGCCGCCAAAAGCGGGGCGGTTTCCGAGGTGGGCGGTGCCATTTGCACCGCGTGTACTTGGGCTTGTGTGGTGTTTCGTTTGCGCAGCGCTGAGAGTCCTGGATCGTCGGCGACGACGATGAGGTGGTCTTCAGCGGTTTGCCGGGATGTGATGTTCCATTTGGCGTCGCCATAGGCGGCTTCGTTGCCGTGCCGGTCCAGGTGGTCCGGTGTGATGTTGAGCAGGATGGCGATGTCGGGGCGGAATGCGGCCGTGTCTTCCAGTTGGAAGCTGGAGGCCTCAACTACCCACACCGCGTGGTCGCCCTGTGGTCGCTCTTGGGCTGTGGCCACCGCACCGGCGAAACTCGTGCCGATGTTTCCGGCACAGCCGGCGTCCACGCCGCCTTGGACCAGCAAGTGGTGCAGCAGCGCGGTGGTGGTGGTTTTGCCATTGGTTCCAGTGACGGCGGCGATCTTGGCCGCTGTGTGGCGGCTGGCAAATTCCAGTTCGCCTATGACTTCAATGCCTGCGGCGCGCGCCCATTGCAGAGGGGCGGCGTCTGAAGGAATGCCCGGTGACTTGATGACCAGGGAGGCGGCTTCGATCAGGGCGCGGTCATGGCCCCCCTCTTCGGTGGTGATGTTGCGGGCGTGCAGAGACGCCTTGCGCTCCTCGGATATGGTGCCCGCATCGCTCACGCGACAGGGCATGCCGAGGGCGTGGCACAGTTGTGCCGCTCCCATGCCGCTTTCGCCTGCGCCGAGTATGGTCACCGCGTCGCGCATCAGCGGACCTTGAGGGTGACGATGGTGATGACGGCCAGCAGGATGCCGACGATCCAAAAGCGGGCGGTGATTTTGCTCTCCGGCAATCCGCTTTTCTGGTAGTGGTGGTGCAGCGGGGCCATCTTGAAGATGCGCCTGCCCTCGCCATACTTGCGCTTGGTGTGGCGGAACCACGCGACCTGCAAGACCACGCTGAGGTTTTCGATCAGGAAGATGCCGCAGAGCACGGGGATGAGCAGTTCCTTCCGGATGGCGATGGCAAACGTGGCGATGATGCCGCCAAGGGCGAGGCTGCCGGTGTCGCCCATGAAGACTTGTGCCGGATAGGCGTTGTACCAAAGGAACCCCACGCACGCCCCCACAAAGGCGGAGATGAACACCACCAGTTCGCCCGAATCGGGAATGAACAGGACGTTGAGGTAATCGGAAAAGACGGCATTGCCGGAGACGTAGGCGAGGATGGCCAAGGTGAGTCCGGCGATGGCACTTGTGCCGGTGGCGAGGCCATCCATTCCGTCGGTGAGGTTGGCGCCGTTGGATACCGCAGTGACGATGAACGTCACGATTAAGGCAAACATGGCGAAACGCGCCCAAGGGTTTTCGGTGGCCCAGTCGGTGAGCTTGGCGTAGTCGAACTCGTTGTCCTTGACGAAGGGGATGGTCGTCTTCTGTGAGCGGCGCTCAAGGCGGACAAACCCATCGCCATCGGTGTCCTCCAATTGCTGCGCCACCGCCTCGGTGCTGTTGGCGGGCACCAGTTCCTTGACCCGCACCTGCGGATTCCAAAACAGCATGGAAGCCACGAGCAGGCTCGCACCGATTTGGCCGATCACTTTGAACCGGCCTGCCAGCCCTTCCTTGTTCTTTTTGAAGACCTTGATATAGTCGTCGATGAAGCCGATGCTGCCCAGCAAAACGGTCACCAGCACCATGCACTGGATGTAGACGTTGCTTAAGTCGGCCAAGAGCAGGGTGGGCACCAGGATGGCGCTCAGGATGATGATCCCGCCCATGGTCGGGGTCCCCTGCTTTTGCATCTGCCCCTCGAGTCCGAGGTCGCGCACGACTTCTCCCACTTGCTTCAATTGCAGCCACTCAATGATGCGCCTGCCGATGCCGATGGAGACCAAAAGCGATAGCACGGCGGCGGCAGCTGCCCGGAAGGAGATGTATTGAAACAACCCTGCGCCCGGTAGGTCGGTGCTCTGTTGGAGATAATCGAAGAGGTGGTACAGCATCGTCTCGGGTTCAGTGTTCGGTGAGGGATGCGGAGAGGATGGCGACATCGTCGAAAGGCAGCCGCTCGCCATCGATCTCTTGGTACTTCTCGTGTCCTTTGCCTGCGACCAACACCACGTCGCCAGGCTGGGCCTGGATGCAGGCCGAGCGGATGGCCTCTGCCCGGTCTTGATTGGACGTGACTTTGCGGGCCTGAATGGGGTCCAAACCGCTGCGCATTTCGGCGATGATGGCGGCAGGGTCCTCGCTGCGGGGGTTGTCCGAGGTCAGGATGACCAGGTCGGCGAGTTCGGCGGCCACCTGCGCCATGATGGGCCGTTTGGTCCGGTCGCGATCGCCACCGCAGCCCACGACACAGAGTATGCGGGACTCTTGACCTGTCGTCGCAGCGATATTTCCGGCTTGCCGGACGGTGCGCAGGGTTTCGAGCACCTTCCGGAGGGCATCCGGGGTGTGGGCATAGTCCACGATGGCGTGGATGTTGCCATCGCCAGAGCGCACCTGTTGCATCCGCCCATCTGGCGCGTCGAGCAGGGACAGGTGGGTGAGGGTGTCCATGGCATCCCAGCCCAGTTCTCTGGCCACCGCGTAAACCGCGGTCAGATTGGATGCGTTGAATTCGCCGATGAGCCGGGTGTAGAGGTCCTGCCCGTGGATGTGCAGTTGCAGGCCGCCGAGGCTGTTCTCTACGATGCGCGTTTTGTGGTCTGCTACTTGGCGGGTGCCAAAGGTGACGCGGCGCGCCCGGGTGGCCGCGACCATGGTGTCGTGGTGTCGCGCGTCGGCATTGGTCAGGGCAAAGGCCGTTGCGGGCAGCTTGTCAAACAGGGACTTCTTGGCCGCGATGTAGGCGTTGAAATCACCGTGGTAGTCCAGGTGATCGTGTGTGATATTGGTAAATACAGCCCCCGTCAGCGGCGTGCCTGTCAACCGGTGTTGGTCGAGCGCGTGCGAGCTGGCCTCCATGAAGCAGTGGGTGCATCCGGCGTCGAGCATGTCGGCAAACAACTTTTGCAGCCCTACGGGATCGGGTGTGGTGTGGGTGGCGGGAACGATGCGGTCGACGATGCGGTTCTCCACGGTGCTGACCAGGCCGGCCTTGCGGTCAAACAGGCGGGCCAGGCGGTGCAGCAACGTGGCCACGGTGGTCTTGCCATTGGTGCCGGTGATCGCCACAATCTTGAGCCGTTCCCCGGGGTTGTCGTGGAAATTGGCAGCGAGGTGAGCCAGTGCGAGCCGGGCTTCTTCCACTTGCACGTAGACGACGTTTTCCTTGCGGTCGTCGGTCTCGGGCAGGCGTTCACAGATCACGGCTGCTGCGCCGGCCCTCACTGCGGCCGGAATGTGGTCGTGCCCGTCCACCACCATTCCGGGAATGGCAACAAAACAACCAAAGGGCTTGACTTGCCGGCTGTCGGCCACCACCGATTCCACCGCGATGTGGGTGGACCCGATGACCTGGGAGATGCGCGCTCCGTAGAGGATGTCTTTGAGCAGCTTCATGACAATTCGAGCAGGATGGTTTGGCCACGCCTTGGAGCGGTTCCGGGGGAGATGCTTTGGCGGCGTACGGTGCCTTTGCCGTTGATGTCCACGCGCAACCCTTGCGTTTCCAATAGGTGCACGGCGTCGCGCAGGGACATCCCACGGACGTCGGGAATGGACGTTTCGCTGGTGCTGCGCGGGGTGAGGTTGACAAAATCGACTTCGGTCTGTGCGGCCACATAGCTGGGGTAGTCCGAGGTGCCCGCTGTATCGAGCACGTAAGCCATGCCCAGAGCTTCATAGAGTGTGGTCAGGGTCTGGGTGTTGCCATTCATGGAAACGGGCAGCCGGGGCAGTGCAGCGAGGTTGCCCCGTTCCATTTCGGTGAGTTCGGGTTGGGTGCCGTAGAGGTGGTCTGCAATGGCGCGGAAGACCGGTGCGGCGACAACACCCCCGTAATAGCCGTTTGCTGAAGGGCGTTGGACAACAACTGCAATCGTGTATGCCGGCTTTTCCGCAGGGAAGTATCCTGCAAATGAGGCGCGGTGCCCTTGGTATCCGCCGCCCGGTTTGGCCGCACGTGCGGTACCCGTCTTGCCCGCTGCCCGGTATGGACGGTCGCGGAACACATCTTCTGCGGTACCGTGACCGCCGGGGGCACACACGCGTTCCATCATGGATTGCAGCGCCGCGATGGTGGGGCGGCTTGCGATGCGCTCTTGAATGACTTCGGTGGGTATGTTTTGCACGACCGCATTGCCGTCGAGCAAAGCATCGGCAAACCGCGGCTTGATCAAACGGCCATCTGCAGCGATGGCGTTGTACAGCACAGCGGTCTGCAGCGGGGTCATGCTGACCTCATAGCCGATGGACATGGACGTCAGTGAACAGGCGCTCCACGTGCGTTCTGCTGTGTTTTGGTGCAGGGAAGGGGTGCCTTCTCCCGCCAATGCAATCCCCAGGGGTTGGCCGAGCCCGAGGGCGTGCAGCGCATCCAACCACGCCTGGGGGTTTTGCGCAAAGACCTGTTGGACGGCTTTTGCAGTGCCCACGTTGGAGCTGCGTTCAAACACTTCCTCCAAGCGCAGGGCGCCGTATCCACCATCGGGTTCGCTGGTGTCGGTCATGCGCTTGCAGCCGCTTGCGGGTCGGAAGGCACCGTTGCCGGTCTCGATGGTGTCAGCTGGCGAAATGCGGCCGCTTTCGAGCAGGGCCATCACGCTGGCGAGCTTGAAGGTGGAACCCGGCTCCACGGCGGTGCCAATGGCGTGGTTGTAAGCCTCTGAGCACCGGCCTGTTTCGGGGTTGCGGACCAGGTTGGAGATGGCGATGACATCACCGGTGGCCACTTCGAGCACCACGGCGCATCCCCACTCGGCGGCATGGTGATCGAGTTGGACGCGCAGTGCATCCGTGGCCACGTCTTGGGTGCGGAGATCAATGGTGGTGCGCACGTCCCTTCCCGACTCCGGTGAGCGGATGAAGTCGTCGGTGGCGGGAATCCAATAGTTGCCGTGGATGCGGCGCATCAGCCGTTCGCCTGATTTGCCGGACAGGGCTTCATTGTAAGCGGCTTCGATGCCAACGCTGTTTCCCTCCGGGCGGTGCAGCCCGATGGTGCGGTTGGCCAAGGGAGAGAACGGCTTGTCCCGCCTCGGGCGCTCTGAAAACATAAACCCGGACTTGTTGCGGGAGCGGTCCCCAATCCAGGGGAAGGCCTCGACGGCTTGCCGCCGGTCCCATTCGATGTTTCTGGCGATGCGCACGTACCGGCTTTTGCCTGAGCGGTGGGCGGCCAAAAGGAAATCCCGCCAGCCGTTGCTGCTTTTCCCGCCGAACTCTCTGGCCAGCGCCTGGGACAGGCCCGGAAGCTGGGTCAAGAATGCGGTGCGCTCTTCTTCTGTGTCGATGACGGTGGGATCCCAGTGCAGGTCAAAGCGGGGCACGGAGGCCGCCAGCAAATGGCCGTCTGCGGAAAGGATGCGGCCGCGTTCGGGTTCGATGGTCCGCACCTGCGGCAGCATGGCCGCCGCATTTTCGTGCCGGGGATCCAGTTGGATCAAGGCGATTTTCAGCAGTATGCCGACGCCAAACAGTGCGAACACAGCGAACAGCACCCAAGCCCTCGTGGCGATGTTTTGTGCGTTCTTCATGGGGCTGTATTGGCTGAGTTGGGCAGTGTGGTGGGGGGTGCTTTCGGCGCGGAAAGACCCGCATCGGCCATGTCCTCATCCAACCGGCTGCGCTGCAATTGCGACTCGAACCTCCCCCTCAGGCTCTGCTCGTGGTGGCGGAGGTTGCGGAGTTCTTTGCGCCCTTCTTTGATCGCGCGCTCATCGTACTCGTATTGGTATTCCAGGTAGGTGTACCCCAGGATCAAGACCACCAAGAAGCCCAGGAAGGGCAAATGGCGGATCACCTCAGGTCCGCCGAGCCACTCGCCAGTGAGCGAATCCCGCACCGGAGAAAACACCTTGGAGAGCCATTGTCCAATCGGTGACGGGGTCCGCTGTGGTTGTTTGGTTTCGCCAGCGTCCGGTCTGAGGGGTTTCGCGTGGCCGGCATTGCGGCGGCGGTTGGATTGTTCTGGCGTGCGGTTCTCCTGGGCAATGTTGCGTGCCAAACGCTCCTCGGGGGAGAGTCTGCGGTTGCTCTTTGGCGCAGCCTTGCGCGGGCGCTTGGACATCCTGCTCATGCGGCCATGGCGTTGCGGGCCGCGACGCGCATGCGCGCGCTCCGGGACCGGGGGTTGGTTTCCATTTCCTCGGGGGTTGCGACGAGGGCTTTGCCGGTGACCTTGTCAAAAGGGGCGAGGGAGCGTCCGTGAAAGTCTTTGGCGATGACCCCGTCGAGGTTGCCCGCCCGCATGAACCGCTTGACCATGCGGTCTTCCAGGCTGTGGTAGCTGATGACCACGAGCCGTCCGCCGGGCTTGAGCAGCTTGAGGCTGGCCTTGAGCAATTCGGAAAGGGCGCCGAGTTCGTCGTTGACCGCGATGCGCAGTGCTTGGAAGGCCTGGGCCAGATACTGATTGCGCTTCTGCGGTGGCGCCAGCGGCCCCAGGATGTCCTGCAGCCTGCGGGTAGACGAAATGCCCTCCTTGCCATCTGCGGCGATGGCACTGTGCAGGGCGCGGGCGGCACGGTGGGGTTGGGGCAGCTCCCCGTAATTGCGGAAGAGCTGGGTCAATTCCTTTTGGTCCATGCGCTGGATGAGGTCATCTGCCCCTTCGGGCAAACGCGGGTCCATGCGCATGTCCAAGGCGCCATCACCACGGGTGCTGAACCCGCGTCCTTCGGCGTCAAATTGGTGGGAGCTGACCCCGAGGTCGGCGAGGATGCCGTCCACTTGGGTCACGCCATGCACCTTGAGGAAATTGGCAGCGTAGCGGAAGTTCTCGGGGATCAATGTGAAACGATCGTCCGCAGGCACATTGGGCAAGGCGTCGGGGTCGCAATCAAAACCGAACAACCGCCCGCCGGCCCCCAGTGCATTGAGGATGCCCCGGCTGTGCCCCCCGCCCCCGAAGGTGCAATCCACGTAAGTTCCGCCGGGCTGCAAGGCGAGCCCATCGAGGGCGGCGTCAAACAGCACGGGGACGTGGTAGGCAGTGGACATCAGTTGCGGCTGGGATTGTTGGGGTTGGAGCCAGGCTCGATGTCCCGGCGTACACGCTCGGCCAAGTCGCCGAAATCGAAGTCGGCGTCGTCGCCGAGTACCTGTTGCTCGAAGCGGTCCTTGGCCCACACCTCGATTTTCTCACCGAGTCCGGTGACCACGCAATCTGCGGGCTTGCCCGCCTCCAGGCCGGCGTGCCCGAGCAGAGCGCCAGGAAGGAGCATGCGCCCCGAGCTGTCCAGTTCCACGAGGGTGGCCCCCTTCATGAATTTCCGTTGGAAGAGTTGGTGCTGACGGTCGTACCGGCTGAGCTGCCCCATTTCGGCATTGACCTTGTCCCATTCGGGCTTGGGGTAAAGCACCAGGCAGCCCTCGAAGATGTCGCGGTTCACCACCAGCCCGCCGTGCAGCACGCGGTCCAACTGCTTGCGCAGTTTGGCCGGGAAGCTGACGCGCCCTTTGGCGTCAATCCGACAGTGATATTCTCCGAGGAGGTTGAGCATGGTGCGAATGGGCGTCTTGCCCAACCAAAAGTAGATGCTTTATCCCACGATTTCCCACTGGCTCCCACAATCTGACACAATGTGGAAAATTTACTGACGCCTGTGGATGGGCAACTTTTTCAACAATGGCTATAAACCACTGTCAATCAATAAGTTTTGACGTCCATTTCGGGGGTGTTAAAAGGGTGGGAAATTGTGGGGTGTTGATAGCGATGCTGCTCAACGTGCTCCGCCCTTGTTCACATCACCCCCTTCATTCACCGTGATTTCGACAGGTTGTGCGCAGAGACTTGAAGGCTTTCTTTGCCTATAGGTAAAGGCATTCGCATGGAGCATGATCTCATCACGGATGGACGCTATCGATACGTCCAGAGCGCCAGTGAGGGTGAGCCCCTCATCTTGTTGCACGGCCTGTTTGGTGCGCTGAGCAACTTCGAGCACCTCTTCACGCACTTTGCCGGGAAGATGCGGGTGGTCATCCCCATGTTGCCGCTCTATGATTTGCCTTTGGCCACGACCAGTGCCAAGACCTTGTGCAAGCATGTGGAGGGGTTCATCGACCACCTTGGGCTGGACAAGGTGCACCTGCTGGGCAATTCGCTCGGAGGGCACGTGGGCCTCATTTACACCAAACGAAATCCGGACCGCGTGTCTTCATTGACCCTCACCGCGAGCAGCGGCCTCTACGAGAACGCTTTTGGGCGCTCGTTTCCGCGCAGGGAGGACAAGGAGTTCATTCGGAACAAGGTGGGGGAGACCTTTTTTGATCCTGCCCACGCCACCGATGAATTGGTGGACGAGTGCTTTGCCATTGTCAACGACAGGAACCGGGTATTGCGCATCCTCGCCATTGCCAAGAGTGCCATCCGCCACAACATGGCGGCGGACCTGCCGGCCATGAAGCAGCCTTCTTGCTTGATCTGGGGCCGGAACGATACGATTACGCCCCCCGAAGTGGCCGACGAGTTTAAATCGTTGCTGCCCGATGCCGACCTCTTCTGGATCGACCAGTGCGGACATGCGCCGATGATGGAGCACCCCGAGGAATTCAACCGCATTTTGAGTGATTGGTATGAGCGTCGAGGAATACTCAGTTGACGACCCCACCTTCGTCAAGTCCAGCGCCAAGCGGCAGGAATGCCCAGAGGCCGACCGCCCGGAGTACGCCTTCATAGGCCGCTCCAACGTGGGGAAGAGTTCGCTGATCAACATGCTCACCGGGCGGAAGGCCTTGGCCAAAACGAGTTCCACCCCGGGCAAGACGCAGCTGATCAATCACTTCTCCATGACCACCGCGGGTGCCGAGTGGTACTTGGTGGACCTGCCCGGCATCGGTTATGCCAAGGTGTCCAAGAAGGACAGGCACTCCTGGGACCGGACTTCACGGGAGTATCTGACCAAGCGCGAAAACCTCATGTGCATCATGATGTTGATTGACTCCCGGCTTCCGCCCCAGAAAATCGACTTGGAATTCATGGTGTGGATGGCGGAAAAAGGGCTTGCCTTTGCCATGATTTTCACGAAAGTGGACAAGCTCACCATCGCCGAGCGCGAGGCCTTCTTGCCGCGCTATACTGCGCGCATGCTCAAGCAGTGGTCGGCGATGCCCCCGCATTTCGTGACTTCGGCGGAGAAGAAAGATGGGCGTCAGGACGTGCTGGGGTTCATCGCCCAGTCCAACCCCATTTACCGCAAACCGCCCAAACCGGAGTAGGGCCGCTCAGGCTTATCCTTCAGTGCCCGGGCCTACGCCGATGCGTTCGGCGAGCTCGGAAGTGAACCCCCGGATGGCGCCTGCCGCCCGCGCGTCTTGTGTGGAGCGCTCGAGGGCATCGGCGAGGGTCATCATCGATTGGCACACAAAGACCTTCATTTCATCCACGGTCATGTCCTTGTCCCAGAGGTCGATGCTCAGGGCCTCCTTGCCGTTCCATACGCTGAGGGCAAAGGCCTTGGCCTCGGCGTTGGCGATGCCGGCGTCGGAGGCTGACCACCGAATGGAGGTGGGCACCTTGTTGCCGTCGGTGGTCACGGTCAAATGAATGTCGGAGGAGTGGTCGGCTGACATGGAGCGCAAGTTCGGGGTTCCCGCTCAGGTGTTGGGCCTGTAGGCTTGCAAAAAGGGCAAGACGTCTTGCTTGTCCATCAACTCTTGCAAGGTCATTTCGGGGTGGCGTTGCATAAAATCCTCCACCCAACGCAGGCCCATGTACCAACCCAGGCGGTCGGGGCTGTCTTGTGGCACGTCGCCCGCCTTGGTGAACGGGGCATCGGCCACCCAGCGCTGAATGTCCATTCGCTTGGAGGTATAGAGGAATTCCTCCTTGCGCAGCTCCATCCAGACTTGCATTTCATGGGCGCGGATCCAGTCCCATTCTGCTGCTGTGAAATCCAGCAGGTCGTGGGCGGGAATCTCCGGGGTCAGGCACCGGGCGATGAACAGCACTTTGCCCCAGTAGAGGAGTTCATCGGCCAGGCGGGACTGCTGGGGATAGCGGTCTTGGAAATGGACGAGCAACCAACCCCGCATGGCATCGCCTGCAAGGTGCTCCGGCACCATGCGCTCCTGCATGTACCGGGGGTAGATGTTGGGCGGAAGGCCCAAGACAGCTGGGTGATGGGCGCCGATAAAGAATTCGCAACCGATCAGGAGCAGGTCATCGGTGGGGTAGGTGCTGTAATTGAAGCCGGTGTAGCTGAAGTCGACATTGGGAATCGTTGCGTTGGGAAAATGCTGGTGAAACCGGCTGATGGCCCGCTTGAGGTTGGCCTCGGCGTCCTGGAGCCGACCCGATTGGTTCAAGGCGCTGTCAACCCCACCGATGGCGATGCGGGTGCCTTCGAAAGCAGTGAACCCTGCCCAGGCCGAGTCGAGTGTGGCCCTGTTGTCTTCCGACCCCGGAGGCCAAGGGCCGAGTTGAAGGATGTCGGTGATGAGGTGGCGTTCCCACCCCGCGTTTGCCGTTTCGGGCGGTAAGGCCCCTCTGGAGTTTACCTGTTGCCAGCTCTCTGTGGTGGTGGAACTGGTCTCGATGTAGGGGCGGGCGTAATGCTCATAAGGGTCTTTGGAGCCACAACCATTCAACAAACAGGCCCACACCAAAAGGGCCAAGGTGAAAAAGGCCGGTTCCCGCAGGTATTTCACGGCCTGTGCACTCGTCTGAACACGCATGGTGCAAAAGTGCGCAGGCTGACCGCCTTTATTTCAGGTTTGGTACGCAATTTGCTCTCCGTGCAACGTTTGATTCCCGAAGACATGGTTTCCAAAGTGATTTTTCGTTCCGCTGTTTGTTTGATGGGCTGTGTGGTCCTCGTTTTCAGTGCTGCAGGGCAGGCATCAGATGATGCCAACGCTCCGCTGGGCCACGCCCGCTACCCAGAACCTCAGTTCAGGATGGGTTTGCACCTGTTGCCTTCTGTAGCGTGGATGGATGTGCGCGATGCCCACAGCGCTTCCACAGGCAGCATTGTTCGCTTGGGGTTTGGCTTTACGGCGGACGTCATGTTTGCCGACAACTATGCTTTTGGCACTGGTGTGAATGTCTTCCGCAATGGGGGCAAGGTGTCTTATTTCGACCGCACCGCAGGTCACCCCACTGAAGTCGCGGATGACACCACCCAATTCCTGGTGCGCAGAGACCGCGCACTGACGCAACATTGGGTGGAGGTGCCCTTGAGTTTCAAATTCCGGACCCGGGAAATTGGATACATCACCTACTGGGGTCAATTCGGCCTGGGCTTGGGGCTCAATTTGCGCAGCCATGCAGACGATGAGGTGGACTATCTCTATCGCGCGGTAGACGACGGTATGGGGGGCAGTGAATGGGTGGAAGCTTCTGACCTCGCTGTATTTCCATCCGATGATGTCCCCGTAGAGAATGAAGCGGCGCTGTTGCGGGCGGCCATGATCGTGGGCATGGGCATCGAGTACAACCTGAGTGGCAAGACGTCCTTGCTTGTAGGCGCCACCTTCAACAACGGCTTATTCAACGTTGTCAGCAACCGCAACTTTGGGCCAAATGCCGGGGAGGAGCACATTGTTCCTGCTCCCGATGGCGATCTGGACCCTGCACTGGTGGAGGGGTACAACATCAAAATGGTCGACAACGCCATCCTTTTTAGTTGTGGGTTGTTGTTCTGACATGAAACTCGCCTCATCCCGCACAATTGACCCCGCGGCCGCTGGCCAACACATCCAAGCATGGATGGCGGATTATTTGGCTTCATCTGGCCTCGATGGCTGGGTGGTCGGCGTCAGTGGCGGGATTGACTCCGCCGTGACGTCCACCCTTGCGGCGCGGACGGGCAGGCCCACGGCTTTGCTGAGAATGCCCATTCACCAGGCAGCCGATCAGGACCAACGCGGTGCCGATCACATCGCTTGGTTGCAATCGAAGTATGCCAATGTTTCTTCTTTGGTCGTGGACTTGAGCCCTTCGTTTGACAGCTTGGCAGCGTCGTTGGAAGGGGCCGCTGGCGCACCCTTTGGGGGGCTGTCCCTGGCCAATGCGCGGGCCCGGTTGCGCATGACCACCCTGTATGCCGTTGCCGCAGAGCGCCGCGCCTTGGTGGCGGGCACAGGAAACAAGGTGGAGGATTTTGGCGTCGGATTCTACACCAAATACGGAGACGGTGGCGTGGACCTGAGCCCGATTGCCGACCTGCTCAAGGGCGAGGTGTATGCGGTGGGACGGGCTTTGGGGGTCGGAACAGCCATCCTCGAGGCGCCACCCACCGATGGGTTGTGGGGCGACGACCGCACCGATGAGGATCAGTTGGGCGCTACCTACAGTGAGCTGGAATGGGCCATGGAGCAGGCCGAAGCGGGGCGAACAGCCGGGGCATTCGATGCCGACAGCCGCGCCCGTGAGGTCATGGGCATCTATCTCGGTCACCACAAGGCCAACCGGCACAAGATGGACCCTGTCCCTGTATGCGCCTTGCCGCCCGGGTTGTTTATGCCGCGGTGAGTGGACGATGTGCCGGCGTGGATTTCGGTGCAGCCGCAGGCGTCAGTCTTCCTCTTCTACAATCGCCCAATCCACGGAGACGCCGTTCTTATTGTCGCCGGCCTTCATGAGGCTGAGCGTGTAGTTTCCGAGGGAAAGGAATTCCCCTTCTTGGGCGGTCTCCGGGGTGAACTTCAAGGTTTGCCAACCGCGGCGCTTGCCGTCCAATGGCGTTTGTGCCACCACAGCATCGGTGCTGTCGCTGATTTCCAACACATAGTCGCCGTCTTCTGGAAGGAACACCGGCAGGTCGGTTTCGGGAATGCGGGGGTCGCCCCAGCCGTAGCCGCGCTCGCCCCAATATTCTCGCCAAGTGAGTGCTTCCGGCGACGACATGGCCAGCGGCAGCATTTCGGGGGTGCTGTTCCCCGCCTCGGAGAGCCCTTCGATGAAGGGGTTGAGGTCGAGTATCCAAATGCTGCGCCCGTGCGTACCGATGACGAGTGCGTTTTCACGCTCTTGTATGGCCAGGTCGTGCACGGGGGTGCGGGGCAAATCGGGGTGGGCGAGGAACCAAGCAAACCCGCCGTCAATCGATGCGTACACACCGCCGTCGGTGCCGCAAAAAAGCAGGCCTTCGATGTCTTCGGATTCTGCCAGTGCATTGATGGGTTCCATGGGCAGTCCACCGGGTGCTGTGCCGTCGTCGCCCAGTCGGGACCATGAACGGCCATTGTCGTCAGAGGCGTAGAGGTATGGGTTAAAGTGGTCGTGGCGGTAACCATTGAATGCCGCAAAAACCCGGTCGGGCGCGTGGTGGGACCACAAGACTTCCGTCACCCATAACGTGCGCTTCGGTGCTGCTTGCGGCGCGGGAGGGGTGCGCTCTTCCCAAGTGTATCCGCCGTCGGGACTGACGTGCACCAGTCCGTCATCGGAACCGACGGCCAGACGCCCAAAGCGGAGGGGGCTTTCGTGTATGGAGGTCAGAGAGCCGAAGGGCACATTGCCTTTGCGGACGCCGCGCGTCAGGTCTCCGGACAAGGTCTCAAAGTTGTCGCCCTGGTCCATCGATCGGTGAAAGCGGTTGGAGCCCATGTAGAGGATGTCCTGCTGATGCCGGGACAGGTGAATGGGCGTTTGCCAATTCCAGCGCAGCGGGGTTTCTCCCAACGTATGCTGTGGATGTAGCCGCGCCCGGTCACCGGTTTTGCGGTTTGAGCGGCTGTACCAACCGAATTGGTAGCCGGTGTAGACCGTTTCGTTGTCGCGCGTGTCCACCTCTATGCGCATGCCGTCTCCGCCGTTGAGCCTGTCATAGGGGTAATCGCCTGTCTGGTGCCAACGTGGGCTTGCGTCGTAGCCGCTGGGGCCGCGCCAGGTGCCGTTGTCCTGCAGGCCGCCGTAGATGCGGAAAGGGTCGGCATCGTCTACGGCAATGGCGTAAAACTGGCCGACGGCCGGTGAATTGCAGGAGGTCCAATGGGCGCCCCCATCGTAGGTGACATTGATGCCGCCATCGTTTCCATTGATGATGTGCGCGGGGTCGTTGGGGTCGATCCAAATGTGGTGGTGGTCCACGTGGACATTGTCCTGTGCGATGGACGACCAGGTCGCGCCGCCGTCGGTGCTTTCCAGCAGCGGAACACCCCCAATGACCACGCGGTCCGCATTGCCAGGATCCACTGCGATCAGGCCAAAGTAGTAGCAGTAGCTGTAGCATACCTCGTCCAAGGACTCATCGTGGGTGCGCACCCAACGGGCGTCGGCATTGCCTCCCCAGCGGTACACCTCAGCGCCGATGATGGGCGGGTCAAACATCTCTGCGTTGGCATCGCCGAGAAAGTCGGCGAGCGTCTCAGGTTTCAGTTCGCCACTGGCGACGCGGTCAAACAAGGTCTCCGCATCCGCGTCAGCAGGAAAGCCGTTGTCCTCCAAAAAAGTCGCGAGGTCGGCAGTGTCCAGGGCGGCGAATGCCGAGGCAGACATGTCCCTGAAATCTTTGGCTTCCAGCGCCGGATCGTCGTCTCCCTCTTCTTCTTCGGGCTTGGGGTTCTGGTTGTCGACGATGACGTACAGCCCATTTGAACCCGCGTGATGGCCCAAGCCGATCCGGCCCAGGTTTTCGTTGGCCGGAAACCCATTGGCTTCCGAGGTGAGGTGGGTCCAGCTTTGGCCCCCATCGTTGGATTCAAATACCCCGCTGCCCGGTCCGCCTTCTGTGAATTCCCATGCCCGCCGTGTCCGGTCCCACAAGGCTGCATAGAGGTGGCCGGGCTGGGACGGGTCGACCACCAGGTCCACGGCTCCGGCTGCGGGCCGTCCCGCCTGTGTACCGTCGAGCAGGAGGTTCCAGGTTTCGCCGCCATCGCGGGTGCTGTACACCCCGCGCTGGACGTCACTGCGGCTTTCGGTGTAGAGCGGCCCCAATGCCGCCACGTAGATGGTGCCGTCTCCGCCAATGCAGAGCCGTCCGATGTGGTGACTTTCCGACAGCCCCACATTCCGCCAAGAACCTCCCCAGTCCTCGCTGAGGTAGATGCCTACCCCCGCATAGCTGGAGCGAGAGGCGTTGACTTCACCCGTGCCCACCCAAATGTGGCGGCTTTGCCAATCCACATCGAAGGCGCCGATGAACATCATGACTTCGCGGTCAAACAGTGGGGTGAAGGAGGTGCCGTTGTCGGTGGTGTGCCACAGGCCGCCCGTGGCGTATGCGACCACGAATTCGGTGGTGTTTTGGGGATTCACGCACAGGTCCACGACCCTGCCGCTCATGACGGTGGGTCCAACGCTGCGCAGGTCGAGTCCAGCGGTCCAGCTGTCGGCGTCGAGCTGGTCATGCGCCAGCGCGGCATTCAGGCGGTCTTCCGCTGAGGTGGGCATCAGTTGTTCTGCCGACCGTCCGCGCTGCGCGGAGGAGGAAAGGGCCGCCAGTGCCAGGACAAGGGTGCAGAATGTGCGCAGAATGGAAGGGCTCATTGAAGCTTGGGGTTGTTGCGGTGCCGGTCGGCGTCGCGGTTGGATTTCTTTTCGAGGTTGCGCGCAAAAGCCGCGCTCAAATCGACCCCCGTCTGGTTGGCCAGTGCGGCGAGCACCCAGAGCACGTCGGCCATCTCGTCACCGAGGTCGCGTCCGGCATCGGACGGTTTCTCGCTCTGGTCACCGTAGCGCCGTGCCATGATGCGGGCGAGCTCACCGACCTCCTCAGTCAGGATGGCCATGTTGGTCAGCTCGCTGAAATAGCGGACCCCAATGGTGGTGATCCATGTGTCCACGGTGGACTGCACTTCGGCGAGGGAAGGAGATTGGGAGGTCATTCTTTGTTGAGCGTATCGAGGATGATGGTGACGGGGCCATCGTTGGTGATGTCGACCTCCATCATGGCACCGAACTCACCCGTGGCGACGGGGCGTTTGAGGTGGTCTTCCAATTGGCTCACGAAGTGCTGGTAGAGCGGGATGGCGGTTTCGGGCCGAGCGGCATGCACAAAACTGGGCCGGGTGCCCTTTTTGTATTTGGCGTGCAAGGTGAATTGGCTGACCACGAGTGCCGATCCGGCGACATCCACAATGGACAGGTTCATCTTGCCTTCATCGTCTGAAAAGATGCGGAGTGCTGCGGCTTTGGCCGCGAGCCATTCGGCATCCGACCGGCTGTCATCTGTGTGCACGCCGAGCAGGATCATGAGGCCGGATCCGCAGGAGCCAATCACTGTTCCATCGACGCGCACCTCGGCGCGGCTCACCCTTTGAATCACGGCCCGCATGCCGGCAAATTAGGTCCGGCTTTTGAA
>ENA-UOXV01000969-UOXV01000969.1-marine-metagenome-genome-assembly--contig:-NODE-969-length-41104-cov-10.589369_pt1 | contig 41104 bp, 25 predicted proteins | sample MGYA00238165_ERZ766961 | MGnify/ENA primary metagenome ERZ766961 (study PRJEB28924, sample SAMN03173240) | marine metagenome | biome: Marine; feature: Water; material: Subsurface seawater | place: North... | reverse complement strand
ATCAAGCACTTGAAGATTATCTTGATTGTGAAAATTGGATTTAAAAAATATTTACAAAGTGTAATTTGTATCATGACTTGATTTAATTAAGTTCGAGTTATGTAGTTTTTTAAAACCAAAAAAATGACTTTTATGTTTGACAATGATGTAATTAGACAAAGTATTAAAAATAAATCTATTCTTAATGTTATGAGAGATATAGACAGACGTAACTTTGTACCGAAGGAGTATTCTGATATAGCTTATGACGATTGTGCGATTCCTTTAGGTGAAAACCAAACTATCAGTCAGCCGTTTATTATTGCATTTATGACTGAAAATTTAGAATTAAAACCAACGCATAAAGTACTTGAAATTGGAACAGGATCAGGTTTTCAAACGGCTGTATTAAGTAAACTTGCACATTTTGTAGTATCTGTAGAAATAAATGAAGTATTAGCAAAAAAAGCTTCAATAAGATTAAATCATTTAGGTTACTCAAATATATCCTTACATCACAGTGATGGTATTCAGGGTGTTTCTAAATATGCTCCATATGATAGGATTTTAGTATCAGCGGCTTCCGATAAAATCCCAAAAAAATTATTTGATCAATTATCAATTAATGGTCAGATGATTATACCTATTGGGAAACAATCAGAGGTGCAGTATTTATGGCTGATTAAAAAAATGAAGGATGGTGAAATAAAAAAAGAGAAAATTCTTCCTGTGCACTTTGTTTCGATTATCAAAGGTTAGATGATTCAAAAAATTATTATAACGACTTTATTGTTTTCTTGCTCTTATGGACAATTAATATGGTATGAAGGGAATCTAAAAAAAGTTGAGGAAGTATCTTTAGACATAGTTGTTAATGGCCAGGATGACCCTATATGGAAAGAAAAATTAACACAGATTGCGTTGTTATTTTTAGAAGGTTATAAACTGAAGATAGACCCCAAAGTTTTTTCTCCTTCAATGATTATTCAAATTAGTTTAATGAAATCAAAAGATTTAAATCGCTACTCATACCAAGTCGAGCTGTCAGTTTTTGATTTATTTTTAACTAAAGAAAAATATTTAAAAAACATCTCAAAAAAGAAAGTTTTAAAAAAGTTCAAAAAAGGTATTATTTATCAGCAAAATTTAATGGGGCATTCTTCTGATAAAAAAATCATCCAAGATATAGAGGATTCGTTAGTAAAAATTTTAGATATGTTTATAAATAGCTGGTATCAAGATAACCCCATGAAACAGTTTTAATTCTATAGTTTATTTCTACCCTTATTTGACATTTCCTTTCTTCAGTGTAAATTTATTAGTTTTATTAAAAAATGAATTATATCAACAAAATATTAATTGTCGCTACTAATTGTGGCTTATTTATTGCATTTTGGTTTTTATTGACGGTAGATGCATCAGCTGCAGAAAGAATTGATTGGCAAGGTCGTGGTGCAAAAACTGGAAAGCGATTAGCTGTTCTAGATTTTTCATCTGAAGGTATTTCTCTACCTATGCGAGATCTCTTAACCGAACAATTTCGACAAAACATTAAAAAACTAAATATTTATGAGGTTCTTGATGCTAGTATGACAAATCAGGTTGATATTTTTTATCCAGGGGAAAGGGTCTATGGCGAATGTAAATCTAAAGCATGCATTTTAGAATTAGGTAAGATATTAAAAGTCAATTTTGTAGTGGCAGGTACGATTATAGAAAAAGAAAAAGAATATTTTGTTAAAGGAAAAATGTATTCTATTGATTTAGAGCAGGAGGTTCAAGGGTTTTCAATTGATAATGTTAGTGCAATTGATAGTATTCGGCTTGAAATGAAAAAATTATCATACAATGTTAGTGGGTTGGAGGTGCCTGATACTCTAACAATCGAAGCATCTTCTGAAACATTAGGCTATTTAAAACCAAAAAAAGAAAAGCAGAAAACTCCTTGGCTTAGATTACCAAAAATCCCCAAAAAAGTTAGGTCCTTAGTTTATTCTACGTTTGTACCAGGAGCAGGACAGGTATATTCAAAACGTTCTTATACAGGAATGGGCTTTTTTGGTACTGAAATTATAATCGGCGGGCTGGCACTACTTGCCCACTCAAATTATCAAAAATCTTGGGGAGGATTTGAAGAAAAATATACAAATTATCAAAGTGAAAACGATCCCGGTAAGCTAATTGAGCTTAGACCCGATATAATTCGTTATGCTAGTGATACAAAAAAGCATAATAACTTTTTGAAGGGATTAAGAATTTTAGGTGCATCTATTTGGGGCATAAATATGCTGCATGCTTATATCGTCGCTCCTGATGAGATATTTGTCAATGCTGGTAATTTTGGGTCTGTTGTTGATTCAAAATCAAAACCTAGAATGACTACATGGGATTTGCTATCAGGCTTTGGTCTAAGAGGCTCAATCATTAGGCCAATTTTTAAAGGAAATTCTTTATCTGCTTATTCTCCGTACACTGACGGGGGGTTTTTAATTACTACACCAATAGGTCTTTATTTTGGTTCTGTTTTTACATCATTGACTTATGAAGTTTCTAATTATTCATTTACATCCTCAACCTTTGATGATGAATACGAAGGGTCTAGTAATACGGTAGCGCTTAATTTTGATTTAACTGAAAAAATATCTTTTGGTGGAAAGAGCCTTAGAAAATATTCTTTTTTAGGCAGGTCTTTTTATGATGATGGTAAAGGTTATGTACTTGGTGGTGATCTGATCTATGATATAAGTACGTTCCCATTATCATTTGCGCTTTCAAGCAGAGCCAATTTGGTTAACACATCTTCATTAGGTAGTACAATGTGGGTTTCATTAGGAGTTAATGTCGGTGTTAAAATCCCATAAAAATTTATTATATTTTATATTTGTACTTATTTTTTTGTACTCCTGCGATGATGCTAATTATGCGCTTGACAATGAATTTGACCCAGAAAACCTTGGTTTAAATTCGCCAACAATATTTTTCCACCCTCCTGAATTTGAATCCATTAAAGTTGGCGAAAGCGATACGCTTGAACTTTATTGTTATAAGGTCCAGAATGCTGCCGGCGCTCATTTGCAAATTGAGTTTGATTCTGAGATAATTCAGATCGATACTGTTAAGTATGGTGATTTTTTTATGAATGGTGTTAATAATCCCATTATGTTCACAGATCAAGAGGATGGCTTTTTAAACGTTTATCTATTTTTACAGCCAACCACAGTTACAAGTAATTCAAGTGGCACCATGTCTATGGCTAAAATATTATTTACTGTAAAAGATGAAGGCTTAGCGCCAATAAGGTATACAAATAATACTGTACTTAGAAATGAAAACAATACTTCGATTTTTCTAAATAGCTACGGTGAAGGCTTAATCAATGCCGTTCAATAAAATAACAGCATTATTAATTATTTTAAGTTTTTCAGTACCCGCGACCATAAATGCCCAATGTGAAGATGATGTTAATCTAACAATATCAGTAGATGATTTCCCTATTGAGCTTTCTGGGTCAACAACAGCAAGCGGAGATGATTTTGTAGTTTACAGCTCAGGAACCACAGACATATTAGCAGGGTACCTTACAAATGATGTGATATATAAATTTTCTATTGGATTTTCTGATGAAGATGGTGATGGAGAGAATGATGAGGGTATAAACTTATTTGCCGATATGTGTAGAAGTGGGGTGAATTTTGATGCTTCGATTGCAATAGTTAAAGCGGATGGTATAGATTGTAAAAACATTGATGAAAATGAATTAATTGCTAGCGAAATTTTTTCTTACGAATTAATTGATTCAGGTGTATTATGCCCTAGCGCTGTAGATTTTAGTCCTCCTGATTATTTACCAATAGCTAGAGAGATATATTTGGATGAACAAGGAGATTATTACATAGTGGTAGATGGCCATAATGTTGGTAATACAGGTGATTTTAATATTGTCATTGGTGAAATGTCTCACTTTTCTGATTATAAAAATCTGCATCCTCAAAATTTGTTTGTTGATATCGATTTTTCAAATGAAGTATATGGTGTAAATGATGGAGAGGTTTGGAGTATTGGTTCTATTTTAAATGGTGAAGATTATTTTGAAATTAGAGATGAAAATGGTTTTAATGTTGGGCTAGGTGAATTACTCAATGAAAACGGTGGCTTATTGCAACAGAATACTGGTTATAGTACAATTAGATTTCCATTAATTAATCCGCCGAATTATGGTTCCTATATCTATGTAACTGTAAAAGATCATATTTTTGCAACGCGTGATGAAAATGGAGAAATCCTTTCTCAAATTACTGCACCTCATTTAATAAACAGTGAAAGCATTCCATTTACTATTGGCGATACCATTTATATTGAATTATATGATATTATCCCCCCTAGAATAACAATTGAGGGTATAAGTGTTGAATCTGATCCTATGATTGTTGATCCGAATGAAAATATAATTATTTATTCATCTGAAGAACTTTTTAAAAATCAAGATGAGGTGTCTGCAGCGAATCTATCGGACTATATCTCGCTTTCATTTCTTGAAAGTGGAGCCCCTTTAGGTTTTAGCATCGATGTTAGTGATGATTTGCGAGTAATTCAGATTGATCCAGATGATTCTTTTGTTGACTCGCAATGGGAAGATATTCAAATAACTATATTAAACCAAAATGCTAGCGGTGTTTCTTTAAATGATGAATCGGGCAATCAGATAACTGCTAAATCATCGAATATTCGAATAAATGATATTGTAAACCCATTATTTACTAGCGCCGTAATTGACAGCAATTCAAATACACTAGTAATTATATCTATGAATGAAGAAATATATAAAGATTACGCAGACCTGGTCGCTTCTGGAGGGTTAAACACCGGTCACTTTGATTTAGCTATTTCAAGCAATGATTTAAATAATGTCCAAACTGTATTGGTAGAAAATGTTATTAAGGTTGATAGTTTTGAACCAGTTGTAGGGGGAGAGACTAGTCTTAGATTGCAGTTAATTTTAGATCCACCTAATGCTTCAGGTACTGAAGTAGTTACAATATCTACCACTTTTTTACCAATAAGGGATCGCGCTGGGAATCAAGTTTTGAATCAAGTAACCTTTAATTTAAAAGATGAATTAGCACCAACATTATTGCAAGTATCTCCTGACCCTGATAACGCTATATTACCCAGTAGTAATATAATTTTACTATTTAGTGAAACTGTAAAAAGTTATAACGAAACCGATTTAAGTATAAATGATTTAAATGATAGTGAATTTAAAAAAATTGTACATTTAATTAATCAAAATGGCGATACCTTAGATTATCAAACTGAATTTAATATTGATACAACCTCAATTACTTTGGATCCAGATATTCTATTTACTGAATTAGAAATATTTACACTTTCTATTAATAGCTCAACTTTATGTGATAGTGACACAAATTTCACTGTGGCTTATAATTTTGAGTATGAGGTCGCGGATGTTTCTCCACCTAGTTTTATTGAAGACTCTTTTGGTCGGGGCAATGATTATGTGTTGATTCAAATGAGCGAGAATGTTTTCAGTAATTCTGTTGCGACAGAGCCTCTTACTGTTCAAGACTTTAATCTTGAAGTGGATTATGGCGATTTAAATGGTGCACAATCTATTTATCTCGAATCAGTAGCTGATACATCAGGAGGTAACCCAGCAATTGGTGAAACAATATTTCGGTTGAATTTAAAAGTTGTTGGCTCTGCAAATGGGACTGAAAGCATTTTGGTAAGACCAACTCCAAATGAAATTTATGATGCTGGGGGTAATATTATGAGCGCTACTGAAGTAACAGAACAATTTTATTTACTACCATCACCTATTTTCGGACAAAACAGTAGCCTTAGTTCAGATAATGGGTTCTTTAGATTGATATTCGAAAACGGTCCTGTTTTTTCAAATGAGTTATCTAATTCTGGCCTTGTCATTCAAGATTTTAAAGTATTGCTCACATCAAATGATGATACCATAAGTGAGGTGTTCCCACTCTATGTTGTTGATGAAAATAATAATTTGCTTGATAATGAAGGCGCAGACACAATAAAACTTGATGTTAGCCTTGATTTTATTCCAACTGGTGGTGAAATAATTAGAATATTTCCTGAATCTTCAAATGCAATTTATAATGAAAATGGTGTTAACATGGATTCATCAGAATTTGCTGGGCCGTTTATTTTAAATGATCAATTAAGACCATTTTATAGTTCAAATATCACGAATGAGAGTAATAATGTATCATATAACGATACATTAATTTTTAGCTTTAATGAACCTATTAGACTATTAAATGGTCAGCCTCTAACTGATGATTCTGCTTTAGAAAGTTTTAAATTAATAGACGTATCTAGGTATGAAGATATAGTGGTTTCAACTCCTGACTCTACTATCATAATCCCCCCAGACAGTGCTATTGATTATGTAACATACTATACAATAGTGAATGATCCATCGCCTGATAGTATTTGGGTTATAATGACCCAACCTTTTGGAAGTGAGCACATAATGTCTGTAATAATTGAAAATAACTTTGAGGATTTTTCAGGTAATCAAATTTTAGCAAGAGATACTATAACATTCACAACATCAGATAATATTGCGCCTGATTTTATTTCTGGTTCAGCTAAAATTGATTCTAATTTGTATATGACTTTACAAAATAATCCATCTGAGGCATCCCGAAAAATTTGTGCAGTGCACTTTTCTATTGATGATAATGTATTTACAGATAACTCAGGGTTTAATTTTATAGCAGTTAATGATTTCAATGTTGAGGTATTTAAAAATAATGGTTTTGTTTCAAGTGCAAATATTGAAGAAATTGAGATTTTTGACCACTCTGAAGAAGGTAAAGACTCTATTAAGTTACAAATAAAATTTGATGAAGTGCCCTCTGGTAAAGAGCAATTTCTTATTCGACCAGCTAATAATTCAGCAATTTATGATTTAGGTCTAAATGCAATGAGTGTAGATAGCACTAGTGATACTCTTTTCACATATGATTTGCGATTTCCTACAATTGACTCCACTAATATTGAACATGAAGGGTTTGTTGACTTGATAATTGATTCAGTCATTTCAATATATTTTTCAGAGTCCATTGATGTTGAATCTTTTTCATATAATTTCACTTCAAAACGTGATACTCTAGGATTTGATCACGCCTATAGGCTTAATCCAGATACTTTATTTTTAATTCTAGATTCCACAATAATGTCTTACGATACTCTAGAACTTGAGGTTCTTAATATTAAAGATACCTCAGGTAATGTTAGAGATAGTTTATTAAGTAGACGTTTTTTTACAAAAGCGGCCGGTGATTTTAGTAATCCTCCTGATGACAGAGTTAGTTTAGAAGATTTGGCGCTTTTTATATCAAGTTGGAATTCAAACGATTATTCTAAAAACCTTGGACCTTATATTGGAAGCCCTCCAAATATTAAAATAACACAAGATAGCCTTTTTGGAATTGATGATGGAATGGCTTTTACTCAAATGTGGCTATGGTCATTAAAAAAATATGGACCAGTTGAGTTAGTTGATGAAATTTTAGTTCCTGACCAGTCCTCATTGATTCAGATTACTGAGGAAACATTAAGCATTATTCCACAAAGAGAAACTAGGTATGGCCAAATAATTTTTGATTATGGTCAAAATATAAATACTGTTACGGCAATTGATAATTTTCAAATTAATAATAATGGTACTATGCTAAAAAGTATCAATGATTTTGAGGGTCTTGGCGTTATCGAATTTGCTACTTCTAATAAATTGACTACATCGTTGGGTTTTGATTTTAAAAAAAGTCATAATGAAGATTTAGATGTGCGTATTCGTTATACATTTTTTGATGACAATTTTAATATTATTGAATCTAAAGATAGTGTCATAAACCAAATCAAAATTCCTAGCGAGTTTTCATTAATGAAAAACTATCCAAACCCTTTTAACCCAAAAACGAATATTCAATTCTCGGTACCTGAACATTCTTTTGTGAAGTTATTTATCTATGATATAAACGGTAAGACCATTTCAAAAATTATAAATAGTGAATTAGAAATAGGACATTATAAGGTATCCTGGAATGGAACAAATGAACTTGGTCGGAAAGTTGGTTCGGGCGTTTATATCTATCGTCTCCAAGCCAAAAATTTTACGAGTTCACAAAAAATGATTTTTATAAAGTAATGTTTAACTGACCAGTTAAACTAAGATTTAATAGTATAGTAAGTTAATCACAGGAGGAACGTAAGTTTTCCTTGATGCAAGAACAAACAAAGTCTAAGTCCCGCTTAAAAGTATTTTTAGAAAACCCTTCTAAAGCTTTATGGTCTTTAGCAGTACCTATTATGTTTGGTATGGGCATACAAACATTATATAACCTAGTTGATATGATATTTATCGGAAGATTAGGTGGTCAAGCAATAACTGGGATAGCATTCAATATGCCTTTATTCTTTTTAGTTCTAGGCTTAACTATGGGACTAGGTACAGGCGTCACAGCTGCTATTGCAAGATTCATAGGAGAGGATAATAAAAGGCAAGCTGATAATTGTGCAGAGCATGCCGTATTTATGGCAGCATTGATTAGTATTCTATTATCGTCTACTGGATTACTTTTTGGTAGAGAAATTTTATCATTATTTGGGGCAGAAGGTGAAATATTAAATTTAGGTTGGGAGTATCTTCATGTGATGTGTATCGGTATGCCTTTCATGATATTTTCTGGTTTTTTTAGATCTATACTTTCTGGCGAGGGAGATATGAAATTTCCAATGATGGTGGCTGGTTTAGGTACGGTTTTAAATATTATTTTAGATCCAATTTTTATTTTTGAGTTGGATAGTTATGGTGGCTTTGGCTTCGGTTTAGGTATCGCTGGAGCTGCAATGGCCACTGTTATAAGTCAAGTAGTAGTCTTTTTGGTTTTTATATTTATGCTATTCTTCAAAGACCATTCTTACATCTCTTTTAATCTTAATGATTTTAAGTTTTCAACAGATATTCTATGGGACATTATTAAAATAGGACTCCCTGCATCCTTATCGATGATTGTAATGGCCGTAGGACAAGGGGTCTTTAATAAGATCCTTGCCCATATATCAGTTGAAACTGTTGCAGCTTATCAAGTAGCAGGTAGATTAGACATGTTAGTGTTTCTACCAATTTTTTCAATTGCGGCATCTCTCACCACATTAGTTGGAATGTTTTATGGTGCAAAAGAATATGAAGCTTTGAGATTTACAATTAGGTATGGAATTGTTTCAGCACTCATAATAACTATTTTTTCTTCAGCAATGGTTTATATTTTCGCTGATCAGGTAGTCAGGTTTTTTACTGAGGATGAATCAATAGTAATAATTGCTGTTAATTTTTTACAAATCTTTGCATTTGCTTATCCATTTATTGCAGTAGGAATAACCACGGGAAGAGTATTGCAAGGATTAGGTAAAGGGTTGCCTGTTTTAATTATAACAATAGTAAGGGTACTTGGTATTTCCGCACCTCTATCATTGTTTTTTATTTTTATTATGGGAAAGTCCGTTGAATGGGTCTGGTACTCGATGTCGATCTCAACAGTTGTAGCGTTCGTTATTGGTCTTACATGGTTATTTTCTACTATCAAAAAACTACCAGTAAAAAATGAATTATAAATAAATTCAGATTTAGTTCTTATCGTATTTAGAAATACTACTTTTTGATTTGTTTATTACCCAGTCATAAAAAAACTGTGGCAAAATATTAAAAGCTTTCACAAATAATTTCATTTGCCATGGATATATATATGTTTTCTTACCAACTTCAATTGCTTTTATAAATGCTTTTGAAGCTGTATTAGTATCCCTTAGGAATGGTTTAAATAAGATTTTTTCTGTCATTGGAGTATCTATAAATCCAGGACAAATTGAGATTGCTTTAATTCCATTTTCAACAAGTATTGGTCTCCAAGAATCAAATAACCTTCTTACAGCTACCTTCGAAGCTGAATATCCTCCTTTATGTGGAATTGGTATAAAGCTAGCTACTGAACTTACAACGACAATGCTGCCACTTTTTTGTTCTTTCATCCTAGGTAGAAATGGTAATATAGTGTTCGTTACTCCAAGAATATTAGTCTCTAAAACTCTATTTATTTTCTCACTAGAACCTGAAAAGATTTCATCGCTGCTTCCGACGCCAGAATTAGCAATTAATATATCGATACCTCCAGCTACTTCAATAAAACTTTTTGCCGATTGTTCACATTCAGATTTTTTTCTTACGTCAGTTTTATAAATGAATATTTTACACTTTAATGATTTGCATTCTTCTTTTATTATTTTTAATAAATCGATTCTTCTTGAAGCTAGGCCAAGTACTACCTCTTCATTTGCATAATTAATTGCTAGAGCTTTTCCAATCCCTGTACTTGCGCCCATTATAAATATTTTTTTTTGCATAATTAAAAATAAAATTCCATTCCAAATCTTGCGGTGTTATAGCCATTTTTGATAATGCTTCGAGAAGCAGCAGAGTTTTTAGAAAGTGCAGGATTTGTATGATTTAAATGAATGAAGAATATTTTTTTTTGATCTCGTTTTAAAAGACTACTAAAATAATTCATACTCTCGATAATCAGAGGGTGGGGAATTTCACTCATATTGCGATTCGGGACTTCGTCATCATAGTAAAATGTTCCATCTAACAAAGCATAAGTGTTAGACTCAATCCAGAATAAAATATCATGTTCCCATTTATTCCATTTATCTATATCAGGTATATAGAGCATAGATTCATTTGGTCCTATTATATTAAAACCAACTGTTTCAGAATACTCATCTCTGTGCGGAACTAAAAATGGTTCTAAAATTAAATCTCTAGATAATTGAATTTCTTTTTTATCATTCATTGGTAATAGTACAATATTTTTCAGATTTATGAGTTGATTCCAAGGGCCATTTTTCTCAAGATATTTTTTCATTTTAGGCATTGTATAAACTACTATATTTTTTGCTCCCATAACTTCTTTACCCAGTTGCATTAATCCGGCATAATGTCCGATATGAGCATGCGTTAAAAATATACCTGCAAGTCTGACTCCATGTTTTTTAGTAACTATGTGGAATTGTTTTGCAAAATCTGGTGTAGCATCTATCATCCAGCCCAAGCCTAATCTAGGGTCTATAATAGCAATACTAGATACCATCTTTCTCAAACTGTCTGATGACCATGCATTTTTACAGCATTGTCTTTCGCAGCCAGCATGAGGATATCCACCATCTTGAGTTGTTCCTAAAACGACAGCATATGGACGGTTCGTTAAATATTGGTGATTGTCTTGAGATTGTAGTTTAATTGAAACAACAAAAAGAAAAATAATTAAAACAAATTTCTTTATCACAGGTTTATAAATATTTTCTTTTTGTATAGCCATAATAATATCAACCAGAATCCTAATAGGTGAGCAAGGGCGAATAGTAATGACCCAAACATGTCTCCTGCAATTGGAACGAATAAAGTTTTATATAAATAGCCGTATCCTGAAATTGGCTCTCCTTCCAAAGTAAACTTTATTTTTAAAATTATTTTCGTCCAAAATCCAGATAGGACAAATAAAAAAATAGAGTTTGTGCCAAAAATCTGAAAAACCCAGAGTGGTTTTTTCCATTTTTTAATATCAATCACGTAGCAGAGTAAGGATAAAGATAAGGTAGCAATGCCCCCTGTCAGAAGCACATATGAGCTTGTCCATAATTGTTTATTTATAGGGAAAATCAGTCCCCATATTAATCCGAAAACTATTGAAATGATTCCAAATGTGGACATCCTTTTAACATTATCTAAAAAATCTTTTGTTGTGTGAAGCATTGATCCTACTAGATACCCCATTAAAACGGTTACAACTGACGGTATAGTACTTAATAATCCTTCCGGATCGAATTGAATTCCAGTACCTCCATAAAGGTGGTTTGCCCCGAGGAGCATAATATCAATTTTACGGATAAAGTTGGTTTCAAGGCTATATGGTGCGCTCCCGCCACCTAGCCAAAGGATTCCCCAATAAGCTAAAAGTATGCCTACGCCAGAAATGAAAATCTTTTTCAAATCTAGATGGATAACCATAATAGCTGCTATACCGTATGCTAGTGCAATTCTTTGAAGCACACCCATTATTCTATAATTGCCCCAGTCCCAGTCTTGTTGAATAAAAGGAAAGGCATGAATGAAGCTTCCAGCTATAAAGATAGATAATGTCCTTATTAATACATGCTTATAAAATTCATTTGAAGCAAAAGAGTGCCATCTAACAAATGCAAACCTCATTGAAGTACCAACAATAAATAAGAAAAATGGGAAAATTAAATCAGTGGGAGTGCAACCGTGCCATTTAGCATGGCGCAATGGTGCATATACATAAGACCAGCTTCCTGGGTTATTAACAATTATCATCATTGCAATAGTAATCCCTCGGAAAATATCGATAGAGAGAATTCTTCTTGGCTTAGACATAATAATTCAAGTTAGCTTTGAGATACTTTTATTCCAAATGAGATATGACCCAAGACCAGCGCACCCAAAAAGAATAACAGAAGCTCCATAGTTTTGAAAAATCAGGTTCCCAATACCAAATGTGAAACCATATATCATTAGTACTCCTGATACCCATAAAATAAAAATGCCCTTGGTAACAGGCTGTAATGTGTGTTTAAAATTAGATGTTATTGGTCCCCACCATCCTCCAGGTTGTACTCTTTTATAAAATTCTTCGAGTTTTTCTATCGGTTCTGGTTTGCTAAGGAAAGTAACTGAAACCCAAGCTATTATTGCTATCGGTACTATAATCATTAACTTATGATGAATTTGTAATTGAATACCAAAGATTACTGGCGAGGCGCCAAACAAAGAATATTGCAAATCATTATTAATAGTTTGAAAATATGCTATCAATTCCAAAGTGATTGTTATAATAATGGAAGTGGCCAATGCAGTTATTTCGCTCCAAGCGTTTATTCGCCACCAAAACCAACGAAGTATTAACACTAAGCCTATTCCTGCTCCCATTGAAAAAATGAACTCCCAAGCTTTAGAAATACTTTGCATTTTAAGAGCGGTAAAAGCAGCAAGGACCATTAAAACAATTGTCATTATTTTGCCTGCAAACACATAATGCCTTTCGGATTCATCTGGTTTAAAAAACCTTCTGTATATATCGTTAATTAAGTATGAAACTCCCCAATTTAAATGAGTATCGATAGTAGACATAAATGCTGCTAGAAAAGAAACGATGAGAATCCCTTTTAAGCCGGGACCAAGTAGCGTATTCATAACAAGTGGGTATCCCGCTTTGACTCCTAATTCAGAATATTCAGAGGGTATAATTGGGAACATGACTATAGAAACAACCGCTACAATAATCCACGGCCATACACGTAGAGCATAGTGTGCTAAATTAAACCAAAGCGTAGCAAGGAGTGCGTGCCTTTCATTCTTTGCTGATGACATCCTCTGAATAATATATCCGCCTCCGTCAGTACCATGATGAGACCACCACATTATTGTTGTAAAAATTAAAAATTTTGAAAAAGGAGATTCCCAAAATGTCTGAGTTCCCAATCCTTCATCGGGTATGGGAGGTATGAATTTCAAAGTATTTTCTGTTACAACATCTGTTCCCAAAAGTTGGTTAAGTTTTTGCAGCAATGTTTCCATCCCACCTACATAATTTAAAGCAATTATTGCGAGAGCTATTGATCCGAACATTGCTATTAAAAATTGAACTAAATCTGTTACGACAACCCCCCAAAATCCTGATAAAATAGCATATACTAAGGCTATGATAACGCATAGCCAAACAGCAGTCCATTTATCCATATTTAGCATTACCGAAACAACGGAAGCCATCGCGTTAATCACCCAGCCCATAACGATAAAGTTATAAAGAACAGCAAAGTATCCTGCTTTGAAAGCGCGTAGGAATGCAGCTGGTTTTCCGCTATAACGAATTTCTAGCAACTCATTATCTGTTAGGACTTCTGCTCTTCGCCAAAGTCTAGAAAACAGAAAAACGCCGAGGAGAGAACCCATTAGTAGGTTCCACCAGAACCAGTTTTGCCATATCCCGGGTCCTCTTACAAACTCAGTAATAGCAAGTGGTGTATCAGCAGCAAATGTAGTGGCAACCATAGATGTTCCAACAATCCACCAAGGAAGTGATCTTCCAGATAAAAAATACTCCTCAGTGCTTGAAGCTGCTCTTTTTGAAAAATAAATTCCTACACCAAGTGAAAAAATTATATAAGAAATAATGATAGCCCAATCAACCCAATGTAATGTTATCGATTCACTCATAAATATCCTTTATCTGAGTTTGTTTATAGTAGTGATAAAGAATCTCATTAGTATTTCTACCTGCTAATGACATTCCTAGTGCTCCAATTTGACATAATCCAACTCCATGACCCCAGCCGGCACCTTTTAAAGTGAAATATTTGCTACTATTAGTGTTTGAATTTGTTTCAATTGTAAATGCTGAGCTATATAAAAATTTAGGATGCAAAATTCTTCTTATTTCATATTCTGACTCTATAGATAATTTATAATCATTTTTATCTTTAAGAGTACCTATGATATCTAAATGTAATATCCTGCCAGAGGCACCTCTTTTTAATGGTAATATTTGTTTTATGTCTGTAAATAGTTCCCCGGTTTTAACAAAAATAATTTGGATCATTTCATCCATATTATAAGAAACTTTCCATCTGTAATATTTGCCTTCCTTATCGACATTCCCCAAGTATTCACCAAGCTTATTTTCATCAATAAATTGAGGGCCACAATAAGATGAATGCTCTAGTCTCATCCAATTTTTAAATGACTCCTCGTTTGAAATATTTTTTTTCATTTGTGAACTATCATCAACAAGAGATTCTAAATATGGTTTTTGATCCATAGTCCAAACATTTGCACTACTTTCTGTTATTCCACCACAACTTTTTGAATAACGCGCATCACATATTGTATCGCTATGAATTATAGCTTTTCCTCTAGTATTGACAGTTGCCTTTATTGAAGATTTTGTTAAATTTGATATGCCCTGGTACCTTTGGCAACAGTCGTCATTGCAGGCATCCAACCCAAGGCGTTCATGTTTTTTTTCTGCTGCCGCAAGAATCCAAGATCGAGCAACAATAGTTTGAGCTTCTAAAAGCGATGTGGGACAATTACTACCCATTTCTGATGTGGCTACACACATTAAGTAATCTTCAAGGTGTATTCTATTTATTACAAAAAGAGAATGCCCAATAAGTTTTATGACTATGTCACCAAGTACTTTTATTTTTATTCGCTTTTGCCAATGAAATCCTCTTCCGGCGATTACAGAATCAACTACTATATGGTCCGTAATTACCCTCTGTCTATTTGTTAAAATAATGGACTCGCATTCTTTGCCTTCTAGATGCATGCGTTGATTTTTTGATTGAATAAGTAATTTTTTATTAAAATGAGTTTGATTTAAATCATTTACTTTGAGATCAAAACTATCGCCATTTAAAACTAGTGAAATATCTTTTTGATTATCTTCTGGCATTACAAGGCCTATAGACATGATTGGTTCTTTATGCATAATTATCTTCATTAATGGCCAGATAAACAGCTCCCATAGCTGCGGTATTCCTATTTGAAGATAATTCAATAGGGATGTCCTTAAAATTATTTTTTTGAATGATATTTTTTAATGGATGATTTTTTTCGTTTAGTAAGACACCCAACCGTTGTCCGATAACGATTTTTTCAGGATAATTTGTCTTAGATTTAAAAAAAGATATCCTTGAATTAATCAAAATATTGAAAGCCTTTCCCGCAGAAAAAAGTATTTTTTCAGCTTTTTTATTCTTCATTTTTGCTTTTAAGAAAAGGTCATTTAGTGATTCTACTGACTTCATCTTTTTTGAATTCCATTTTTGACTTAGACCTCCAAGAGATAAACATTCTTCTACAGATTTTCCATCATCCGCTATTATTTCCCAAGATTTTTTAAAATCTTTTTCAGCGGTTATATCTACTATTTGATTTTGATATACAATTCCATCTGCGATGCCTGTTCCACCACCAATGTAAATCCCATTAGAACAATTATTTAGCTTTCCTTTACTAGAAAACTTTTCTCCATAAACACAAGATAAGGAATCATCATAAATATTTTTAATATTTATTGAACAATTTAACTCTAAGTTTATTTTTTTATTTAACTGATGAAGCATGTTTAAGTTTCTTGGTCCATTTGCCATTATGGAAACCCCATCGGCGTTTTTTGTTTTTATTCCAGGGAAGCAGAATCCGATAGCAGAGATATCGAAATTTTTAAAATTTTGAATTGATTTTATTATTGCATTTATAATGACTTTTGATTGTCTTAGCTCCTTTGGTTGTATGGTTATGCTCTTATCTAAACTTTCTTTTTTTTGAATCTCTAATTTTACTGGAATAAAGCTTTGATCAAAGTTGACTATATCCTTATAGCTTACTTCAAATGGTCTTGATTCATTAATAATTTCATTTTTATCATTTATTAAAAATAATTGTGAAAGGATCTTTGAAGCTCCTCCATCGAGGCCTAGTACATATCGCTTTTTCATAAAATTACAATTTGTTTTTCAATTTGCTTATACGCAAGATTGATTGTTCAATTTTATCTATTGAAATCTTTTTTTTATTTATCCCCTCTTTTATTGCTTGCACACATTTAGGTATATAATGGGGGTCAAATTCTAGATTATTCCCAAGGCAAAAAATATCAATACCTGCGTTAATCATATATGTAAAAGTATCTTCAAGAGAGTAGTTATTTGAAATTGCTTTCATACTTGGGTCATCGCAGATTATGACTCCTTCAAAATGAAGTTTTTCCCTCAAGAGTTTTGTAGCGATATTTTTTGAAAGGGAGGCCGGTAATTTTGAATCATAAAGGCGATGAAAAACATGAGAAATCATTACCATATCAAGTAAACCGGAATCTATCATTGTCTCATATGGAATCAACTCTTGCTCTGACCATGTATCTGTAATGTCATCAACCCCTTGATGAGTGTCTCCATGCCCAGAGCCTTGACCTGGGAAATGTTTTACGCAGGAGAAAATATTGTTTTTCTTTAAAGTTTCAATTAGAATTGAAGAGTGCTTAATTATTTTCTTAGGGTTCTTACTGAGCGCTCTATGTGCATTACCAATATATGTTTTTTCCCCATAATCAAGGTCAAGAACAGGTGCATAATTCAAGTTAATACCGCAATAATCTAAATGGTTGGCTAGAGATTCAGCTAGTTTTTTTGTCTCAGAGAGGTCATCCAGTTTTCCTATTTCTTGCCATGAAGGGAAAGAAGGGAAGCCGTATTCTTCTTTTAATCGACTTACTTTGCCGCCCTCTTGATCAATAGATATAAAAATAGGATTATCGATATTGTTTTGAATTGATTTAGAAAGATTTTTTAATTGATTTGGAGAATTAATGTTTCGGGAAAATGAACCGCCTTTTTCCATGTCTTCATCATAAAGGATTACGCCAGAAATATTATAGTCTCTTATATATTTTGAAATATCAGAAGTTTTCGAAATTTCATTTTCTCGAAATCCAGCAATAATGAGCTGGCCTATTTTTTGATCAAGTGTTTTTGTCATTTAATTAAAATAGTTTGAATAAATTTAACACCTTATGAATTTAGATATATTTAAACCTTACTTAAAAAAAACGTTTCTATTTCAATTTTTAATGTTGCTAATCGTATTCTTAAACGGTTGTGCTAGTGTCCCTGTAAGTAAAAAAAAATGGGCTGAAAAAACATTTAAGAAGCTTTCTATAAGACAAAAAATTGCTCAGATGATGATATATAGAATGCATTTGAAATACAATAAAATTACTCCTGAAAAGTGGAATGAGATTAAATCATTACTTTCAAATGATGGCATAGGAGGGATTCATATCTGGTCAGGAGATGGTTCTAGTTCTTTAGCGATGTTAAATGAAATACAAAAAAGATCTAAAGTTCCAGTAATTATTGACGCGGATATTGAACGAGGTTTAGGTCAACGTTTTTCATCTGGAACTGACTTTCCCCCGTTAATGGCTATTACAGCCACAGGCATTCCAAATAATGCTTATGAAGTCGGAAGAATTGTAGCCGAAGAATCAAGAGCCGCTGGAGTGCAATGGAACCTTTCGCCAGTAGTTGATGTAAATAATAATCCTCTTAACCCTATTATAAATACACGCTCTTTTAGTGAAAGTCCTGATATCGTAAGCGAATTTTCTCTAGAATATATTAAAGGGTTGCAAGATCATGGCATGATTGCTACGGCAAAGCATTTCCCCGGGCATGGCGATACACAAACGGATTCTCATAGTTCGCTTGCAATGATTCCTAGTGACTCCTCTAGGTTGTGGTCAGTAGAATTGAAACCTTTTGTAAAAGTCGCAAAAGCAGGCGTTGATGCAATAATGATTGCACATGTACATGCTCCTGATTTTCAGCCTGAATCTGATAACCCCGCTACGTTAAGTAAATTTTGGGTAACGAATATTTTGAGAAAAAAAATTGGTTTTGAAGGAGTAATTATCACTGATGGCATGGGCATGGGTGGAGTAACAAAAAATTACGCTGATGATTATGCTATTATTGAAACCGTAAAAGCGGGTTGTGATGTTATCATTCAAAATTATGATATTGTTGGTTCCATTGATGCAATTGAAGAAGCCGTATTAAATGGTGAAATTAATATAGAAAGTATTAATTCTTCTGTTTTGAAAATTCTTAAAATGAAAGAAAAGGCAGGGCTGCATCTTAATCCTTTCGTTGATATAGAATCAATGATGAGTATGATTGGTAAAAAAGAGCATAAAGAAGTTTCAGATAGGATATCTTCAGAATCTATTACTCTTCTAAAAGATGAACAAAAACTTCTGCCTTTATCGATTGATGCTAGGGATACGTTGTATGTATTTGACATCTATGATCAGGAAAATAAGCATTCTATTTCTAGTCTAACCTCAAACTTAATTAGAGAAAGATTCCCCATTAGAACAATACAAATTGATGAATCGGATAAAAAGTATGTACTGGATGCAATCTTAAGAAGTATTCCTAAAAATAGTAGAATTCTAATAAATGCATTTGTCAGTCCTAAGGAGTGGAAAGATAGAATATTTTTTCCTGATAATGAGACGTATTTTGTAAATGAGCTAATGAAAAAATCTAATCGTATTATTCTTGCAAGTCTTGGCACTCCGTATCTTTTAATGGATTTCCCGGATGTCTCTACATATATATGTGCTTACAAAGGTAGCTTTGTAATGCAAAATGCTTTATTCAAAGCATTAATGGGTAAAGAAAATATCTCTGGACGCTTACCGGTATCTATTCCAAATATTTTTGATATCGGTTCCGGTGTTTTATTAGAAAAAAGAACAAAACCTGTAGAAAAAAATAAATTTGAGCCTGGAAAACTGCTTTTAAGAGTACGGCCTAAACTGGTTAATGCTGATATTTCTATGATGAGCGAAGCTATGAACTCAGCTGTCGTAGACAGTGCATGGTCAGGTGGTGTTTTGCTTGCCGCAAAAGATGGGAATATCTTTTATCATAAAGGTCATGGATATCATACGTATGACAAAATAAATGATGTCAATTCAAGCGATATTTTTGATTTAGCATCAATAACAAAAGCAGTCGCTACGACATCTGCGATAATGAAACTACAAGATTTAAATAAAATAGATATAAGTGAGCCGGTGATTAAATATTTACCTAGATTTAAAGGTAAAAACAAAAAATATTTCTCTCAGAAATCTCAAATTACAGTCAAAGACCTTCTTTCTCATGTTTCTGGATTGCCGGCATTTAAACAATATTACAGAAAAGACAAAAGCAAAGAATCATTATTGACTAGTATTTACGATACCGATCCTGTTCAAAATAATAGAGATACTACAATTTATTCAGATGTTGGAGCCATTATCTTAGGTGATATTGTTGAAAAAATAAGCGGTTTAAATCTGGATGTTTTTGTGGATTCTATGGTTTTTAAACCACTAGGAATGAATACAACATTTTATAATCCACCAGATACGAAAAAGCATAGAATAGTACCCACTGAAATAAATTCAGAAGGCGAATTAATTCATGGTTTTGTACACGATGAAAATGCATATAGTCTTGGCGGTGTTGCTGGTCATGCAGGGCTTTTCTCAACGGCAAAAGATTTAGCTGTTTTTTCACAAATGATGTTAAATGGCGGATTATATGGTTGGAAGAGAATCTTCAAAACTGGTACAGTTAATAGTTTTACAAGTAAAGCGGGCATTTTAGATAATAGCTCTCGATTATTGGGTTGGGATAGTCCAGCTGGGCTAGCCTCAGGAGGTGTCTACTTAAGTGATTCCAGTTTCGGGCATACAGGGTTTACGGGAACTTCAATATGGATAGACCCTGAAAATGGTGTAATAGTAGTCTTATTAACAAACGCTGTGTACCCAAAGAGGGAAAGTAAATCACCAAAATATTATGATTGGCGGCAGAAAGTTCACTCCAGCGTCTACGAATCGCTAATGTTCGAATCAAAAAATACTAATTTGCAATTAAGACCAAGGTGGAATAACATTAAACAGTAGTAGTTACATATTGAAATAATGTTAATTATCTTATATCATTTTCTAATGAATGGCTTCACGACTATAAAAATATTTTTTACGTTAACCATTATTTCATTTCATTATATGGTTTTCGGTCAAGAGAACGATTTTGAACCATCAGGTTCTATTATTAATGACGGCCAAGGTATTCAAATCAGGATGAAAACCAAATCCTATTATGATGCTCCTTTTATTGGCAAGGTGGATATGTATCAGACCACTTTTCTAGCAAAAAAACAAAAAAATACTCAAAATACTTTAGGTATTCAAAAAAAGATTTTTGGATTCATTGCTAATCTAATTTCAGATATCAGCGATACGACTGGACACCTAATAATGGATAATGGTAAGCAATGGGAATATAACACAGATAAAAAAGAATATTGGAGTCCAAAATATTTTGATGATGAAAACCCAGATGATGATGTTGACTCAAAAGAAATTAGTTTTACGATAGGTGATGGAGAAAATGATATCATCTTTGTTTCCAGAGTCGGCTATGATAACTTAGAAAGTATTCATGGATTTAGAGCAAAAAAGTACACTACTACTTTTGAAACACTCGAAAGTAAAATTGAGATTGATGAGTGGGCTGTAAGAGAACTTCCATTACTTCGATTAGCTGATTCGTTAAATAAAGAGATTTTATTAATGATAGAATCACCCGATTCAGTCATATCAGCTAGCACTTATGGTGCTGGTCTTTCAAATAATGAAATGGTCTTAGGCTCATCCAATCTTGATAGTATTATGTTGGTATATGATATCATGCCCATAATAGGAGAAATTATTAAAGGAGATGTCAGGTTGAGAGGAAAAAAGAATGATGAATCTGATGTGACCTTTGGTACTGAAATTATTGAATTATATGCTCAGAATTATAATTCTAAAAGATTTAGTATTGGACTAGAATACAACCTCAAAGATAAAAACTGAAACAAAATTCATGAGTTATTATATTAAAACCTTATTTTATGCGATTCCGATTTTTGCTTTCTTGATTTTTATTGAGGCAGTGGTTGCAAGTATAAAAGGAATTAAAATAAACCGCTCTGCTGATGTTATATCTTCACTCAGTTCTGGCATTACAAATACAATAAGGGATGCAATAAAATTTACATTTGCATTAATTACATATTCTTGGCTAGTTGAAAATATTGCCTTATATAAACTTGAATCTTACTGGTTAATTATAATTATGGCTTTTTTAGTAAAAGACTTTAGCGGCTACTGGGTCCATAGATTAAATCATAGAGTAAATGTATTATGGAATAGACATTTTATCCATCATAGTAGTGAAGACTTCAATTTATCTTGTGCCCTTCGTCAATCCATTTCTAATACTATTAAGTTTTCTGCTATTTTCATGATACCTGGTGCTCTTTTAGGCGTACCTGCTTCTGTATTTGCAGTTTTGGGCCCCATTCATTTGTTTATGCAATTATGGTATCACACTCAATTAATAGGGAATCTAGGATTGCTCGAATATGTTTTTGTTACGCCCTCTCACCATAGAGTTCATCATGCTATAAATGATGAATACATTGATAAAAATTATGGACAGATCTTAATTATTTGGGATAAAATATTTGGAACCTTTCAGCAGGAGCTTGAAACAGTCTCTCCAATATATGGGACGTTAAATCAAGCAAAAACATGGAACCCAATCATCATTAATTATAAATACTTTTTCCAATTACTTAGGGATGCCTGGAGAGCTCAAAAATTAATTGATAAAGTAAAAATTTGGTTTATGCCTACTGGGTGGAGGCCTAAAGACGTTTTAGAAAATTATCCAAATAATAAAATAAAAGTTTCTGGAGAGCAGATAAAGTACAATACAGATAATTCTCACTCATTAATTATGTTTTGCTGGACACAATTAATTTTTGCCTTGGTCTTTATGTTTCACCTATTTCTAGTATTACATCAATCTGAACCATTTCTTAGCTACCTATATGCTATTTTCATTTTCTTAAATATATTTTCATATACATCTTTACTTGATAACAGTAAAATATCATTATATGCTGAAACGCTAAAGTTTTTATTTGGTATAGGAATATTACAACTTCAAAGTTTTACATGGTTTAATTTTCATGGAATGCCGGTTTTATTATTTTTAATTATTTCTTTATTTGCCACAATTTTTCTTTATTTAAACAATCAAAAGTCTGTCAAGTTAACTATTGTTAATAAATAGTTTTAATAATGAACATATGTTTAATTAAAGCATTGTGTAGATGTAATTATTTTAATTAAAAGAAATTCTAGAATGGAGTATTCATGCAATTATTAATAAAAAATGTTTCAAAAACATACTCGAACAGTGTCGAGGCTTTAAAAAATGTCAGCTTAGATATAGGGAATGGTATGTTTGGTCTATTAGGGCCTAATGGAGCTGGGAAGTCAACTTTAATGCGTACAATCGCTGGATTACAAGAGTTGGATAAAGGGAGTGTAACTGTAGGCTCTATTGATGTTGTTAAAGATAAGCAAGAGCTTAGAAAAATACTGGGTTACCTACCTCAAGAATTTGGTTTGTATCCAAAAGTAAATGCCCTGGAATTATTTGATCATTTAGCAGTTATGAAAGGAATAGCTAATAAAAAAGAAAGAATTGAACTCGCAGAATCATTGCTTAGTCAGACCAACTTGTGGAAATATAGAAATAGAAAACTTGGCACTTTTTCAGGCGGAATGAAGCAAAGATTTGGTATTGCACAAGCTCTTATCGGGAACCCAAAACTAATTATAGTCGATGAGCCTACAGCAGGTTTAGATCCGACAGAAAGAAATAGGTTCCACAATCTATTAAGTGAAATAGGTGAAAATGTTATTGTTATCTTATCTACACATATCGTAGAAGATGTAAGTGACCTATGCAGTAATATGGCAATTATTAAAGAAGGAGAAGTAAAAGTAGTTGGCGAACCAGCTGTCTTAATAAAAAATCTCACAAAACAGGTTTGGATGGGATTTGTTGATAAAAAAGACTTTAAAAATATTTCAGAAACACATCAAGTTATTTCTTCGAAGTTATCTACGGGGAAAGTGCAAATAAGAGTATTAAGTGATAGCGAGCCTATCACAGGTTTTACGGAGGTGCAGCCTGAGATAGAAGATCTTTATTTTGCAACTATTAACAATCTTGATACAGAAAGTAATAAATAGGATGTGGATTGATATAGCATATTTTGAAATTGCTCAGGGATTTAAAAAAGTTTCCGTATGGATATACTTTATTATTTTTTTTGCTCTCGCTTTTTTAATTGCCAATGTTTTGGGAGGAGCATTTTCAGGTGCAAGCATTGTAATTGGTAACCAGGCGACAAATGTCAATTCGCCTCTTTTAATCGCCACATTACAAATTATTTTTACAATATTTGGAATTCTTATCTGTGCAGCTATTTTTGGAAATGCGGGCTACCGGGACTATGTTACAAATATGCACCCTTTAATATTTACAAAACCAATTAAGGCATCTAATTATTTTGTTGGTCGCTTTTGTGGCTCTTTTATATTAAGCCTCTTTATTCAGTTAGGAATAACTCTAGGCCTAGCAATCGGTTTTTTAATGCCATTCTTAGATCAAGATGCGTTAGGAGTATTTCGTATTGGAGCTTACCTTCAGCCAATTTTAGTAATGGTCATCCCCAATATTTTTCTTGTAGGGTCTATCCTATTTACCTTAGCTATTTTATTTAGAAGGATGTTGCCAACATATTTAGCTTCCGTAATTTTATTGTTTGGCTATTTAACCTCTTCTAATCTGACAGGAGATATTGAAACAAGGTGGATTGCGGCACTTTTAGACCCCTTCGGAGGTGCGGCAGTTGATGATTTAGTTAGGTACTGGACTCCCGCTGAGCAAGACAATCTGCTGATACCAATGGGTAAATGGTTAGTTTTAAATCGAATTATTTGGATTTTTGTAGGTGCCTTTTTCTTTTTATTTGGAATGAGGAGCTTCAGTTTTTCTAAAGAATTCAAATTATTTAATAAGAAATCAATCAAAAACAGTAAATCAATTGAATATTCACAAAAGAATCAAAATGTAGTTAATAAACTAATAAAACCTGTTTTTAATTCATTGACCACATGGTATCAGTTTAAAACTCAGTTAAAAATTGAGCTTAAAAGAGCATTCAGGGACCCTTATTTTTTAGCAATAGCTGGTACAGCAGCAGGGTTTTTATTACTAAACCAATCTGCTATAGGGAAAATGTATGGTGTAAATACTCTTCCGGTAACCTATGAAGTCTTATCTGTGTTGAGTGGTTCCTTTGCTTTATTCATGCTTATTATTATAACGTTTTATTCAGGGCAACTCGTCTGGAAGGAAAGAGAACTCCGAGCTGATCAAATAATAGATTCTCTCCCCGTACCGAATTGGATACCAATGATTTCTAAGTTGGTTGCTCTGATTGTGCTACCAGGCATAATGCTTTTTGTTTTAATGGTTGTAGGTATTGGTATTCAGGCGTGGAAAGGGTTTTATGATTATGAATTGCTCTTATATTTAAAGAAATTATTTGTTTTAGACTGGACAAGGTATATGCTGTTATGTGTGCTAGCATTTACGATTCAAGTACTAGTTAATCATAAGTACTTGGGACATTTTTTAATGATATTATATTTTTTATTTGGGATATTTGCTGGGCAATTAGGTTTTAATCATTCCTTATACTATTTTGGTTCCGGATCGAGCGCTCCATATTCTGATATGAATGGTTTTGCGCCTTTTATTACTAGATTAATCACCTATAAGTTTTATTGGATTTCTTTTTGCGCTCTGATCGTAATTATCTCAAATTTATTTTGGGTTAGGGGTAGCTCTGATAACTTTAAACAACGATTTCAGTTAGCAAAAAACAGGATAAATAATTATTCCATTGCTGGTATTGCCTCTTCTCTTGCTATATTTATTTTATTGGGCAGCTTTATTTTTTATAACACAAACGTGCTCAATGACTACCATCAACCAAAATATTATGAAAAATTATCAGCAGATTATGAAACAAAATATAAGAAGTATAAATCAAAAGTATTTCCAAAAATCACTTCTGTAAATGGAGAAGTTCATCTATTCCCGAAAACTTCTGAAGTCAAATTCAATGGAACCTATATACTAGAGAACAAAACAGAATATGCTATGGATACTATTCATTCAAATTTTAATACGAAGTTTCCTTATAAAACATTTGAATGGTCAGTCAAAAATAAGCTAGTAGCTAGGGATAGTACTTACGGCTGGGATATATATGCTTTTGATCCGCCTATAGCCCCTGGAGAGGAAATTTCTTTAAAGTTCTCTGGTCATCAAAAACGTCTAGGGTTTAATAATAGTGGCGTTGATATGACCGTAATTGAAAACGGGACAATGATTTTCAGTTCTCAATTACTTCCTACTTTTGGGTACAATTCTGGCAGAGAACTGTCTCAAAAAAGAACTAGAAAAAAATATGGATTAAATAAAGAGAAAGACCCAATGAAGCCATACAATGATATCGAGGGTTTAAAAAATGGAATTTTGGGGGATGATGCAGATTGGGTTAATTATGAAATGATTATGAGCACTGATATTGAACAAATTGCAATCACCCCGGGCTATTTGATTAATGAATGGGAAGAAAAAGATAGAAAATATTTTCATTATAAAATGGATAAGCCAATTCATAATCTTTTTGCTTTTGTTTCAGGTAAATATGAAAGGTTAGAAGAAACCTGGAATGGAGTAGATTTAGAAATTTTATATCACCCAAAGCATAACTATAATTTAAAAACTATGATGGATGGTATGAAAAAATCTATTGAATACTATTCAGATCTGTACGGTCCGTACCCATATAGGCAATGCAGAATAATAGAATTTCCACGTTATGCCTCTTTTGCTGTTTCTTTCCCAAATACGATTCCTTTTTCTGAATCAATCGGATTTGTAATGGATGTTGACCCAAATGACCCCGAAGACCTTGATATGCCGTTTTGGGTAACAGCACATGAGATGGGTCATCAGTGGTGGCCCCATCAGGCATCTGGAGGAGACGTACAAGGATCGGCATTTTTAAGCGAAGGTTTATCTGAGTATTCCGCAGTTTCACTGCTTGCAAAAGAAAAAGGTGATAAACAGTTAAGAAAATTTTTAAAATATGAATTGGATAAATATCTCATGGGTAGGGCTATGGAGAGTAGGCATGAACCAAGTATTATGAAGACAGAAGGTCAGCAATACATCCATTATAATAAAGCAGGTCTTATGATGTACACTCTTTCTGATTTCATCGGCAAAGAAAAGTTTAATAAAGCACTCAAGACATTCATGGAAAGGTTTAGATATAAATCATCACCTTATGCAGACATTGGTACTTTTGTTAAAATAGTAAAAGAAAATACTCCTGATGACCTGCAATATCTTGTCGATGATACATTTTCAAAAATTACATTATATGAAAACAAGGCAAGAAATGCATCAGCTTCTGTTAATAAAGATGGCTCTTATGATGTAACATTTACTGTTGAAGCAAAAAAAGTTTACTCGGATAGTACCGGCATTCAAACAAATGCAAAATTGAATGATTGGCTTGAGGTGGGAATTCTTGGTGAAACTATAATTAATGGGGAAATAACTGAAATCCCAATTCTTGTTGAAAAAGTATTAATTACTGACTCTTTGAATACCTTCACATTTAATGTCAAAGAAAAACCTATTAAAGCAGGTATAGATCCAATGAGTAAGTTCATTGATAGAGATGTCGATGATAACCTTATCAGAGTAGAACTATAATACGTATTCTTTCTCGGTTTAATCTGAAAATTATTATTCTCAAATCTTTTTTGTCTCAATAAGAAGTGCTAAATTATGATAGCTATTCAAATACATTTTTTTAAATGAAAGTAGGGGGAAACGTTAATGTCAAACTGGGATAAAAGCAGTTTTATTGAGCATATGCGTGACAATTGTAGCAGAGAAATTGCTAAAATTGGAGAAGCAATAATTGAATTTTCCGAAAAGCATGGCTCGGATATTAGTTGGGGCAGAGGGAGCGAATATGGTACTATGACGTTTAGGTGTGAGTGTGATGAAGGGCACCTACCTTTATTTCATATAACTTCAACTGGGCAGTTAAATCTTCAAATAAATTTTATGCGAAGCAAAGAAATTCCACCTATGGTCATCCGTGATGTTGTTATAAAATTAGAGTCTAATTTTTTAAGAGATTATGATGAAGAGGGATATCCTAGTGACGTTTTTGTACCGATGGATGATCTTTTCCATACACAAAGTCAGGTTGATAAGTTTATTAAAACAATGGAAGGCGCTACATATAGATTAAAGCAATAATTGTTTTTTATTCAAATCTATTTCAAATCATTTCAATTTTTTAACTCCATCTTTCGTTTGCGGTACGTATCATTAATTATCGTAATTACTATTATCAGTTTTTTAAATGCTGAGGGTATCAACTCTCAAGAACTTCCAATTGGTTTAACTGATTTCGAAAAAAATAATATCAATCTACTCCTTGAAATGGGTAGAGAGACTTCTCCTCCAAATCATCCTGTTAGAAATATAGCCGAATTTGAACGCATGAGTGGTGTTCTAGTCAGATACCCATTAGGTGTCTCTTTGGATATTATCCGTGAGCTTGCAGAAGATGTTATTGTATATTGTCTGGTATCCGCTGCTCAACAAAATACAGCATTCAATGCTTTTAATAATGATGATATTAATATGGGAAATATTGAATTTATAGTTGGGCCAACAGATAGTTATTGGACAAGAGATTATGGTCCTTGGTGGGTTGTAGATGGGAATAAAGAAGTTGGAATAGTTGATTTCACTTATAACAGACCTAGATTAAATGATAATAATGCTCCTTTTAAAACTTCTGAATATTTAGATGTCCCTTATTATTCCGTTGATATGATTCATTGTGGTGGGAATTACATGACAGATGGACGAGGTATTGGAGCCTCATCACATTTAGTTTATGAAGAAAATGATTTAGAAAGTGAAAATATTGATAGTTTAATGAGTATATACTACGGTATTGATACTTATCATGTAGTTGAAGATCCAAATGACACTTATATTGATCATATTGACTGCTGGGGTAAGTATTTAAGTCCTACAAAAGTCATGATTCGGCAAGTACCCACAAATCATCCTCAGTTTAGTGAAATAGAATCTATAGCCAATTATTTTTCAGGGTCGCTAACGAGTTGGGGCAACAATTGGGATGTGCACAGAGTCTGGACTCCAAATGACCAGCCATATACTAATTCTATTATTGTGAATGATAAAATTTTAGTTCCTATAATGAATAGTGCCTGGGATGATGATGCGCTAAGCTCATATGAAATTGCTATGCCGGGTTATGAGATTATTGGGTTCCCGGGGACATGGGAATCGACAGATGCTTTACATTGCCGAATAAAAGGAATCCCTGATGTTAATATGCTACAGCTATTTCATCAGCCTCTTTTAGATACAGTTGCCTCTTTTCAAAACGAAGGATATCAGTTAAATATCGAGGTCGAGGCTTTAAGCGGAATGGGTATTTTAGATAATTCAGTAAAAGTTTTTTGGAAAAACAGTGAAATGCCTTCTTATGATTCAACACAGCTCTATAAGACATTTATTCCTGAAATTCCAGATACTTATAGTGGTTATATACCTGCTCAAGCATTTAGTTCTAATATTAAATATTTCATTCAAGCTTCGGACAGTTCTGGCAGAAATGACGCGCATCCTCTAGCAGGATATCATTCATTTTATGCTTTGCCAACAGAGGCTTGTAATAGTTGGGTCTTAGGAGATATTGATAACTCTGGTAAGCTAAACATTCTGGATATTTTAATTTTATCTGAATTGATTATTTATAATAGCTCGTCTGGGGTCTGTTGTAATTTTGTTGCAGATATAAACGGTGATGGTGAATTGAGTTTAATAGACATTATAAACTTGGTTGGATTAGTTGCTAACCAATAATCTAATATGAAAGAAAGAAAATATGATATAATGGTGTTTGGTGCGACTGGTTTTACTGGAAAATTAGTTGTCGAATACATTATTGAACAATATGGCTTAAAAAATAATAAGTTGTTTAGATGGGCAATTGCTGGAAGAGACATTAAAAAATTAGAAAATCTTAAATCTAAATTATTAAAAGTCAATGGAGAGGTCAAAGATTTAGACTTGCTTGTTGCCGATAGTTTTGATGATGAAGCTATAGATAAAATTACAAAATCTGCTCGCTTAATTATTTCGACGGTTGGTCCATACATAAAATATGGAAAAGCATTAGTGTCTTCATGTGCTAATAATGGGACTCACTACTGCGATCTTACGGGTGAGGTTCCTTTCATTAGAGAGTCAATCGATTCAAATAATGAAATTGCAAAGGAAAATAATTGTAAGATTATTCATAGTTGCGGTTTTGATTCTATACCTTCTGATTTAGGAGTATTATTAATACAAAAAGAGGCTTTGGAAAAATATAAGATTCCATGTGAAGAAATTAAATATTATGTGAGGGCTACTAGGGGAGGTTTGAGTGGTGGTACTATTGCTAGTATGATTGCGATTTCAGCATATATTAAATCTAATCCATCCTTATCCAGTTTGTTGGGTAATCCTTATGCCCTCAATTCGACTAGCTTTAATGGTCCTAGAGTCTCAAGCTTAAGATCTATAAAATGGGACGATGAAGTAAAATTGTGGTTAGCGCCTTTTGTAATGTCAGGTATAAATACTAGAATAGTCAGAAGGTCAAATGAAATGCTAAATTTTGAGTATGGGAAAGAATTTTTATATAGTGAGGTATCCTCTTTTTCTAAGGGATTTAATGGTTATATAAAATCATTATATATGCTTTTTGGCTTAGGTCTAGCAAAAGTATTGATGAGCTATAGGCTAACATTTTTGTTTTTAAGAAAATTTATTTTACCTTCTCCAGGAGAAGGCCCTACAAGGTATGAACGGGAAAATGGGTTCTTTAAAATCCTGCTCATTGGAAAGGCGGGAGAGAATAAAATAAGTTGCAGTGTAATTGGTGATCGTGACCCAGGCTATTCTGGAACAGCAAAAATGCTTACAGAAGCTGCTCTAAGTATAATTTTAGATCAAAAAAAAATACCGCAAAATTTTGGAGTTTTAACCCCTGCCTCAGGAATAGGTATAACTTTAATTAATAGATTGGAAAGTAAAGGTGTCGTGTTTAAGATATGTTAATTGAAACTTTATGCATTTTTAAAATAATATTATGTTAAATGAGTAAATGAGTAAACAAATGAAACCATTCATAGTAAATAAAAATTTGTCTTTCACATTAATAATCCTCTTCTTAATTGGGTGTTCTAATATAATCGATGAGAAAGATTTGGTAGAAAGAGCATCTATTAAATATTTAAAAAATAATGATGTTCCTTTTACTGGTGAAGTGTTAGGTCAATTTGATAATGGACAAAATCAAATTGAAGGTCAGTATAATGAAGGTAAACGATTTGGCGTTTGGATAGAATACTATAATAATGGTAGTAAAAAAGAAGAGGGTAAGTATAAGGATGGCCTAAAGGTTGAAGAGTGGTTTACTTATTTTAAAGATGGCATCATAAAATCAAAAGGCGTCTATACAAGTGGGCTAAAAGATGGATTATGGAAGTATTGGTACAATAGTGGTAAGAAAGAAAAAGAACTACAGTTTTTAGAAAATAGAGAAAATGGCCAGGCCCTTACATGGTATGAAAATGAAAAAGAAAAAAGTGTAAGTACGTATTCGGTTGGCGTTCTGAATGGCGAGTTTTTAGAATGGGATCAAAATGGAAATATAATATCCAAAGGTATTTTTAAATCTGGGGAAAGATGGTCGGGGTATTTTGGAGATGATCATTACATAAACGGGAAGAGAGGATCTTTATTTGTAAAATATTTTAAAAATGGACAAAAAAAAATTGAGGGTATATTAATTGATGGTAAAAAAACTGGGTCATGGAGTGAGTGGTATGCTAGCGGTGATAGAAAGTTTTCGGGAGATTATAAGGCTAATATGAGAGATGGCCGCTGGATAGAGTGGGATGAAAAGGGTAAAGAAATTACTAATGGTGTTTATAAAAAAGACACACCGTGGAGAGGTCAGTTCGAAAACTTTTTCTATAGTAATGGAAAGGTAGCCCAAGAATATTTTGAATATCATAATGATGGTTCAAAAAAGATTGTTGGTACTTTTATTAATAATAAAAAGTCTGGTCAGTGGTCTGAATGGTATGAAGATGGGAAAGAAAAATATATCGGGAATTTTTTAAAAAATAAAAGACATGGAACATGGATAGAGTGGGATGAAAATGGTAATGAAATTATTAATGGAGAATACCGTCATAACCAAAAATGGCAAGGTAGATTTAATGAAAAAAATTATTTAAGCGGTTTACTCAGGGAAGAGGTTGTTGAAAATTATCCAAATGGTGGTATTAAAGCTTCAGGCGTTTTAGTCAATGAAGTAAAAATTGGTTCTTGGAGTTATTGGTACGAAAACAACATACTTAGAGAATCAGGGTTTTTCACAAATGATATTAAAGATTCTGAATGGATAGGTAATTATGAAAGTGGTAATAAGAAATATATTGGAAGTTATGTCAATGGGAAAAAAGAAGGCCTTTGGACTCAATGGTATGATGATACCTTAAAACAATATGAAGGATATTTTATAGGTGGAGTAAAAGATGGTGATTGGGTTGAGTGGGACAAGTATGGGAATATTAATGTCAACATAAAATATTTAGACGGTAAAAAATGGACGGGAAGGTATGATGATGTCTTTTATCTCGAAGGTATTGAAAAGAAGGGTGTGAAAACAAACTACCCAAATGGTGTATTAAAAGATGAAGGTATTATTTTTAATGATAAAAAAATAGGTCGTTGGACTGAGTATTTTGATAATGGTAAAAGGAAAAATACAGGCCTATATCTTGATGGCCTTGAGCATGGGAAATGGTATTATTGGTATAAAAGCGGTAAAAAAGAAAAGGTAGGTGCTTATCAAGAGGGTAAAAAAGATGGTCCATGGAAAGGTTGGTATTTTAATGGGAATAACTTTTTTGAGCGGAATTATAGTCTTGGTGAAAAAAACGGGAAATGGGTTTGGTGGTATGATAACAAAAAGTTAAAATATTCAGGATATTATGTAAAAGATTCGAAAGATGGTAAATGGATTGAATATACTCCTGATGGCAAGCTACTTGTTGATGGCATATATGATATAGGAACAGAATGGAATGGCATTTTTAAGGGTGAATATTATTTTGACGGTATCAAAGCAGAGGAGCATAATGATTATTTTGCCGATGGAGGTTCTACAGCAAAAATTTCTGCGAAAGGTTTAATGATAAACGATTCTATAAAAATTGGTAAATGGGACTTTTTCCGAAAAGATGGTTCAAAGAAAAATAGCGGGAATTTTGATAAAAATAAAAAAACTGGTGAGTGGGAATATTGGTATAAAAGTGGTGATAAAGAGAAAGTTGGGTTCTTTAGAAAAGATATGATGGATGGCAAATGGGAAGGATGGTATTACTCGGGACAAAAATTTTATATAAGGACGTATAAATTAGGTAAAAAGGAAGGACTTTGGGCTTGGTGGAATAGTGATGGAAGCAAAAAATACGAGGGTATGTATTTAAATGATAAAAAAGATGGTAAGTGGAGCCAGTGGAATCAAAAGGGAGAGATTATAATTGAAGGTTCATATTATAATGATATTAAATGGTCAGGTATTTTTGAAGATGGAAGATATTATAAAGGGCGGATGGCCAGTAGGTTCGAAGATTATTATGAAAACGGAACTCTAAAAGCGCAGGGATTACAAATAGGCGATATAAAATTAGATATGTGGAATTATTATTATGAAAATGGTAATAATAAAGAAACGGGTTCTTATGACGAAAGTGGAAAAGTTGGAGAATGGGCAACCTGGTATAAAAGTGGAAAGAAAAAAGATATAGGTAGCTACTTTGATAACAAAAAAAATGGCGAGTGGAGAGCCTGGTATTATAATGGGCAAAGATATTATAAAAGAAATTATAAAGATGGGCAAAAACATGGCGCCTGGACATGGTGGTATGATAATGGTCAAAAAAAATATAATGGGGATTATTATAAAGGTAAAAAAGATGGGCAATGGTTCGAATGGTCAAGTGATGGAAATCTGATAGTAAGTGGTTCATATAAAGGTGGTAAACGTTGGGACGGAATTTTTAAGGGCACAAAATACATATCTGGTGAAAAACAAAATTTGTAAAAACTTTATCTCATTTTGATTTTTCTAAGTATAATATAATGAAATCAAATCTTCGTTTTGCCGCAATTGATATTGGCAGTAATGCTATTAGACTTTTATTTTCAAGAATAATAGAAAATGAATTAAAACCTCACTTTTTAATTAAAGAATCATTAATTCGAATGCCTCTCAGGCTTGGCAAAGACTCATTTAATGCTGGCGAAATTTCAGAAGCAAATTGTAAAAAGTTCTTAAACACAATGATTGGTTTCAAAAATTTAATGGATGCATATGATCCAATGAATTACAGAGCTTGCGCTACTGCCGCGATGCGAAATGCAAAAAATGGAAAAGACCTAGCTCGAATTGTGGAGCTAAAAACAGGTATAAAAATTGATATAATTAATGGTGCTGAAGAAGCAGCAATGATTTTATCAAAGAATATTAACCAGTACTTAAAAAAAGAAAAAAGTTATTTGCACATTGATGTCGGAGGTGGTAGTACTGAACTAACATTTATCGTCAATGGTCAAATCGAAAATTCTAAATCATTTTCAATTGGGTCAGTTAGATTATTAGAGGGTAAGGTGAGCAAAAAATCTTGGAATGATATGAAAGAGTGGATTAAAAATAATACGAATTCAATCCTTCGCATTAAGGCAATTGGAAGTGGTGGAAACATTAACAAGATTGCTTCTATGTTGGGAAAGAAAAAAGGAGAATATGTTCCTTATAATGGTATTAAAATTTTGCTAAAAAAAATTGAAGCTAGAGATTTCCATCAGCGTATTACTCAATTTGGTCTTAGGCCTGATAGGGCTGATGTGATTATTCATGCTAGTAAAATTTATTTAAATTGTATGAAGTGGTCAAAAGCTCAAAAAATTCTTGTTCCGCAATCTGGACTCGCTGATGGAATAATTGAACAATTATACGATAATTATAAATCAGTATCTAAAAGTTAATTTTTAAATTTTTCATTGTCGTCCATTAAAAAACATAAATTGAAATTCATTCCAAAAAAACCAATTATGGTTTGGGATGGTGATTGTAGTTTTTGCAGAAGCTTTGCGGAGCGATTTGAAGCAAGTTCCAATGATGTTGTAGAATTCATTCCATACCAGTCCTTGAATAAAAAGTATCCAAATGCTCCAAAATTAGATTATGAAAAATCTGTAGTTTTTTTTTCCTCAACTAGTGTAACAATTGGCGCTGAAGCTATTTTTAGTTTTTTTAATGTAATTGGTAAAAAGTGGCCAAAAAAACTATATGAAAATTCTAAACTCATTTCAAAATTGTCTGAGTTCTTTTATGGTTGTATAGCAAAAAATAGAAAACTTTTTGGGTTTTTTAGTCGGATGCTTTTTGGCGATAATTTTATGCCAGATTCTTACAAAATAAGTTCATGGATTTTTGGTAGAATGCTTGGTTTAGTTGGTGCTGCAGCATTTCTGTCATTTTGGGTTCAGGCTGAATTAATAATTAGTTCAAATGGAATACTACCTTTTGCTGAAAACTTAACTCAAATAGAATCATTTATTATTAAATCAGATTTAGATACATCTAAATGGCTTGCTAAACCAACACTATTGTGGCTTTATAAATCAGACTTATGGTTAAATATGGTTTTACTTGTAGGCTTTATTTCTTCATTGTCTCTGGCGATTGGTTTAGTTCCACATCTATCAATCTTATTATCATGGGTTTCTTATTTATCAATAGCTTCAGTTTCTGAACCATTTTTGAATTTTCAATGGGATGCTTTGCTATTAGAAGTTTACCTAATCTCAATATTTTTTGTGCCTTGGAGAGTTTTTGATAATAAAAACAATATTGAATCACCGTCTACCATTGGAAGGTGGCTATTGTGGCTATTGATTATGAAGTTAATGCTTCAATCAGGTATAGTAAAATTTACTTTTTTTGATGTAGATGGTTCAAATGCTTGGAGAGACTTAACGGCATTAGAATATCATTTTTGGACGCAACCTATTCCCTCTTGGTTGAGTTATTATTTTGATAAGCTACCAATGGTAATCGACAAAATCGCACTTTTTTTTACATATGTATGCGAACTTGTTATTCCGTTTTTCATCTTATTACCAAGGAAGATGCGGAGAATAGCAGGAATCTCATTAATATTATTCCAATTTTTGATTATTCTTTCAGGTAATTATGGTTTTTTTAATTTATTAACAATCGCGCTCTGCATTTCTCTTTTTGATGATCAATATTTAAGAAAATTTAATTTTGATTTGGTCACTGATTGTAAACCCTTTCTTAAAAGTCATATAATATTTAAAAAAATAAAAAGAGGTTTAAGTTTTCTTGTTTTAATATTATTCGTTTACTCTTTTGTTATATTTTTAGGAAAGGACCTTGAGGGTAATCGGTTATTGAGCGCAGGTCTGAATAAAAAAGTCTCAGTTCTAGAACAAAAAATATTAGATTTTTCTCAAACTTCTAGATCAATTAATTCTTATGGCCTTTTTAGAGTAATGACTAAAACCAGGCCAGAATTTAAAATTGAATTACAATATGAAGACAGTCTATGGGTTCCAATCGATTTTAATTATAAGCCTAATCGTATTAAAAAAAGACCCGCTTTCTTTTTTCCTCATATGCCTAGAGTAGATTGGCAGATTTGGTTTGAAGCGCTTTATTATGAAAATCTTTTATCTGATCCTTTTTTATTATCATCTTATCAAAACTTTTTATCCACAATGGTTTCAAAAGATTTAAAACTTTCTAATATTTCTATTGATGAATTTTTAAGTGTGAAGGCAAAAAAAATACTTAAAACATTGCCCCCAGCTGAAAGAAACAGTTATTTGAATCGTTTAAGCTCAAGTTTAAATAGTTATCTAGGACACTCTTATTGGTTTGCTATGTTTTTATCTAGTTTAATAGATAAAGAATCAAGCGTTTTTCACAATTATAGAATTAAAGATAATCTTGATATAATTAAAATGAAAGTCAGTTTAAGTCATTTTACTTTTAATCATGATAGTAAAAATTCAAGTAATTGGTGGGTGAAGAAAGATATTGAAAAATCTGCTTTTACTATTGAACTACGATAGTATTGTAATAAATTCTTAAAATTTTTAACATTTAAATAAAAGTATATCGAATGAAAAATATTAACCTTATAATTTTATATTTCTTCTTTTTTTTGGGATTTGTTTTTTCGCAAAACATTGAGACAAAAAAACTTGAAAATAAGAACAAAAAAAATAAAGCACCCACCGCTATTACCGGTAAAAACATTCAAACTTTCCCTGGGGCGACAATAACTCTGTCAGGTGAAAAATCTGAAGATCCTGATGAAGATTTATTGCAGTACATATGGTCTTTTCCACCTTCTTTTATTTTTGAAGAAAACTATAAATATGATAAAACAGATAGATTGGTGATTTATACAAACCTTAAAGACAATTCAATAAAATCTATAGAAACATATACCAGGTCCTTTTTAGTAGACTTGCCTAACTCTTTACCAATTGGATCAAAACATACTATTAATTTGACTGTAAAGGATCCTGGAGGATTAACCTCTAGTGATTCATTTACAGTTAGTACAATAATGCCGGATTCATCGCAGATAGCGGACAAAAATGATGATTATCCGGGAAAAGGAACTAAATCTATTAAAAAAGAAAACAACATTTCGATATCTATTCAATCAATCACTTCTCAAAGTAGTGCTTCAATGAATTCATCAGCAATCAATGGAATGATTTATAATATTTTGAAAAATTTAGGAATGGATAATATTATTGATCCAAGTGCCTACATTGCCGATACGTTGTATACTATTAAAAAAAGTAACCTTACAAAAGCGGCATTGAAGTCTAAATATAATGATGTTTGTGAAACAGATTCGTGTGCCGCTCAAAACGCGATTATGCTGAAAGCGACTCATGTATTAACCTGGAGCTTTAGTAAACATAGTTCACTTGTTATGAATTTTTATAAGCCGGATGAATATCTTCAAAAAAATACTCAATATTCATGGTCAGGATTTTCTGTCCCTGTCAACCCCAAAGATGCTAATAAAACAAAGCTTCCGAACGCTATTTCAATAAGTAATAATGATGATCTTTTCATAATAAGTGGTAATAATAATAATGTTTACAAACTTGGTTTAGATCAAAAATTAGAAGAACTCATTACAGAGAAAGTATATAATAAAGAGTTGTCAAACCCCTCGGGAATTGATATTGGTGCAAACGGAAAAATCTATGTTTCTGATAAAGATAATAATAGAATAATTAGCATGATGAATGGCAAGTATCAAAAAATAGCAGATGAAAATTCATCCCCAAAAATTATTAAGCCAACATCTATAAGATATTTAGGCAATGGTTCTATAGCGGTATTGTGCGAAGGTGATCAATCAATAAGAAAAGTATCTTCAAATGGTAGAGTCTCAACAATTTTAGCGCCTGGAATAGTTGAGGGTATGACTGATATAGCCGTAGATAATAATGGAAAATTTTTTGTTGTAAGTCCTCATCTTGAGCAAGTGTTCAAAATTATAAATAGTAAAAAAGTTGAGGTGATAGCTGGCTTTAAAAAAGGGGATGGACTTAAAGGAAATAAAATACCAGCAAAAGAAGCGCAACTATTTTACCCAGTGTCAATTGATTTTGATGATTCTGGTAAGCTATACATTGCTGAAAAAGGGAAAGGACTCATTAGGTATGTGGATTCTGAAAATCTTTTAATTAAGATTGCTGGTGGAGGAAATATTGCTTCACCTAGTGGTTATGTTAATTCTGCTGACCTTAAACTAACAAACATGTCAAGTATGAGAGTTGGTAAGGATCAGAGTATTTATGTATCCCAAATGCTTGATAACTCTTTAATATGTATTGATATTAAAGAAAAGTATGAATTTTTAGGAAATGAGAACTTTATGACCCCAATGTATTTAATTCAAGATGATGGTATTACAGCTTTGGAACCTTATTTGCTTTCAATATTACCCAAGCTCTTAAAAGGATTCGCTCCTAGACAGAAAATATCAGTTAAAGAAAGCTTTAAAAAAATAAATAAAAATGCAGCGACTTACTTTAAAGATAGACCTGTTCTTTTTGCAGTATTAATGGTCTCCATGACTCAAATAATTCAATCTATAGCTGAAAATTCTAAGTCATTAGACACACCACCAGATTTTCCATTTTAATTTAAAATTAACAAACAATCGTTTTTAATGAGGAGTATATCATGAAAAAACTAATTTACATAGCAGCTATATTTTTAATACCGCTGCTAGCTCAAAATAAAAATAATGAAATTAAAATTTCTAATAAAACAGAAATTCTTAAAGTCAAAAATGAAAGAACTTCCGTAGCAGCAGTTCCTAGAAAAGTTGCTTATCAAGGTATTTTGACAAAAGATAATGGCCAACCAGCTGATGATAGAATGTACAATGTGAAGTTCCGATTATATAGTTTACTTGAAGGCGGAGAACCCTTTTGGGAAGAATCTCAAATAATCTTTATAAATAGTGGCCTTTTATCAGCAACTGTTGGTGTTTATAATGAACTTAATAAGATACCTGCTAATGCATTTTTAGAAGTCGAAGTTGGGGGAAGTGTCCTGGAGCCAAGGCAAGAAATGACCTCTGTGTTTTATTCTATTATTTCTGATACTTCTTACTTTGCAAAAGGATATACGCGGACAGAGGACCTACCCCCTGTTTCATTATCTGGAGATTATAGTGATCTAAAAAATATTCCAGATACGTTAATAGCCGATGTCTTTATAGGAAGCGCTTCAGGTCTAACAGGCATATTAGCTGACTCAGTTGGGGTTTTAAGTGGTTCGACGCCTATTGTTTTTGGTGGCGAGACAAATGATAATAATAAAATATCTTTAAATGTCGAGGAACCAACTTCTAATCAAGAAATTATAATCCCAAACATAAGCGGAACGCTATTAACTACTGGTAATGATCAGCTAATTGATGAGGTTGGAGTAATTCATTCAGGCGTTTGGATGGGAGATGAAATCGAAGATACATTCATTGATAATGACTTAAGCATTTTAGATGGTGAAATTAATGCAACCCCAATCGGGAATTCAGTGCCCTCATCTGCAAGTTTCACATCATTAACTACAGAAGATGGATTAAAAATTTATAATGGCAATATAGCTTTATCTAATGATGAATTAAATGTTCTAGATAGTGTTGTACATGGGCAAGCTTCTCCTGGAAGAGCACTTGTGGTTGATAGTGAGAAAGATATCTTTGGTCTAAGAAATCTTAACGCTGTAGGTACAGTGAATGCAGAATCGTTTGCTGGTATGTTTATGGGTGATGGTTCTGGTATAACTGGTGTTTCAGCAAGCTCAATTAAATCAGATGATTTGACGCCTGGTGATGCTGCTGTTACGATCAGTACTTCTACTGGTGGGATAAATTTGACGCCAGCTGCAGGTTCGATGATTGTTTTAGATGGATCAGTGAGTGTAGATGAAGGTATTGTTTCTGGGATAACAAGTTTAACAGCAGGCAGTATCAACACCGGAACAGTTAATGCAGACTCGTTTGCTGGTATGTTTATAGGTGATGGTTCTGGTATAACTGGTGTTTCAGCAAGCTCAATTAAATCAGATGATTTGACGCCTGGTGATGCTGCTGTTACGATCAGTACTTCTACTGGTGGGATAAATTTGACGCCAGCTGCAGGTTCGATGATTGTTTTAGATGGATCAGTGAGTGTAGATGAAGGTATTGTTTCTGGGATAACAAGTTTAACAGCAGGAACTATCAGCGATGGAACCGCAACGCTTTCTAGCGGAGCTTTATCTGGAGCAACGACGATTACTGGTTCAGGTGAAATTACTGGTGGTTCATTAATCATAGATGAGGTATTGATAAATCGATCAGAAATTGGTCATATACAAAACTCAGACTTAATTACTTTATCAGCTAACCAAGTTTTGGTAGATGGTGGAGTTACAGCCGGAACATTAAATATAGGTGGAACAAATATAACAGCAACAGCGAATGAATTAAATTATGTTGATGGCGTTACTTCTAATATTCAGACGCAGTTGGATGCAAAGACTGGGATTACAACAGATCAAGCTTCAGCAATCACAGTAAATACCGCCAAGGTTGGTTACACAGATGATTTAGTAGCGGCAAATTCTGCTGTT
>ENA-UOXV01000968-UOXV01000968.1-marine-metagenome-genome-assembly--contig:-NODE-968-length-41113-cov-11.763140_pt1 | contig 41113 bp, 35 predicted proteins | sample MGYA00238165_ERZ766961 | MGnify/ENA primary metagenome ERZ766961 (study PRJEB28924, sample SAMN03173240) | marine metagenome | biome: Marine; feature: Water; material: Subsurface seawater | place: North... | reverse complement strand
CAAGATTCTAAAAAAGCAACTAAAAAAGCACCCGCTAAAACTGCAAAAGAAAAAAAAGCAGAAAAGAGACTTAAAAAAGCTAATCGATAATAAGTTGTGCCCGTACAAGTTCTAGGATAATATAATACTTAGCTTCTTGTAATAGTTGGGTGGTTTTATTTAGATAAAAATGCCTAATACTACTGATTGATTATAAATTGATATTAAAAAAACATATTTAATTAGTTAATTTTATTAATGTCAAAATCACTTATTATTGCGCTAGGTGGAAATGCTTTATCTCCTAAACGAGAAGCTGGTACAATTAATCAGCAATTTGCACATACCAGACAAAGCCTTGATTCTATAATGCATTTTATTAATCTAGGTTATAATATTTGCTTAACTCATGGAAATGGACCTCAGGTTGGAGATGAATTATATAGAATGCATCTTACGCACAAAACTATCCCTGCTTTACCTCTTGGTGTTTGTGTAGCCGAAACACAAGGTTCTATTGGATATATGATTCAACAGTCACTCCAAAATGCGTTAAAGCATAAATTAATTGATAGAGAAGTAGTCACGTTAATCACTCAAACAATTATTGATAAAAATGACCCTTCAATTAAAAACCCTGAGAAGTTTATTGGTAGATGTTATAAAAAAGAAGAAGCTAAGTTATTAGCTGAGCAATTTGGTTGGGTTATTAAGAAGCAAAACCCTGATGAATGGCGTCAAGTTGTCCCCAGTCCTTTACCAAAGTATATTGAACACGGACGGTCAATTGAAACTTTAGTTAATAATGGTACCATTGTTATTGCTTCTGGAGGAGGAGGGATACCCGCTTACTGGGATGAGAATGATAGTCTTGAAGGTATTGATGCAGTTGTAGATAAAGATTTGTCTGCAGCTTTGTTAGGTCGTGTAATTAAAGCAAATGAACTATGGATTATTACTGATATTGATTGTGCTTACTTAAATTATGGTAAAAAAAATGAGATACCTCTTAATAGAATTAGTACTTCCGAGGCGAAATTATATTATGAGCAGGGTCACTTTCAAGCTGGTAGTATGGGCCCAAAGTTTCAAGCTGCTTTATATTTTTTAAAATACCATGGAGATAAAGTGGTTATCACTTCTATTGATGGTGTAAAAAAAGCAATAAATGAAGATTTCGGGACGATCATTACTAATTAATTAATTAATCTTAGGTGATAAATCTTAACAACTAAAATGATTTTTTTTAATACTTCTAAATTTTATAGTAATAAAGTTTCAATTATTTATTTTTTTTTTACTATTATTTTTATTCTTTCATGTAACAAAAATGAAAACATAGATGATATTCAAAATATTTCTAATGAGGTTGTAGAAATATATCTTCTTGAAACATTAGATGAATCCAGAGGATTTTGTTTAGATATAAAAGGCTATAAGTCTAACGCAAATATTGAGAATGGTCTTCAAGCACATACTTGTTATTCCTATCAAGGAATGGTTGCGGTGGATCAAAGTTTTGATTTATTAAAAATTAGTGAAAACGAATTTTTTATGCCAAGCTTTGATGTTTGCATGGAAGCAGAATCTTTAAATAAATCATCAAATCTTAGATTAAGTTCTTGTGCTAAAAATGAATTGCAAAAATTTATATTTACTAATGAAGGAAGAATTCAACTTGAAAAAAATAAAAAATTATGCATAACAATTTCACAAGAAAACTCAACTGAAGGTGGTGGAGGGAATCCTTTGCATTTAATTAGAAATATTCAATTGCAAAATTGTGAGAAGAATTTATCTGCTTATCAAACTTGGGGAATAAGATGATAAACTTTATATTTAACCTTCGTTTTTTATATTTTAAAACTATTTAAATATTCAATTTTAAGGAACATTATGAGATCTCATTTTTATTACTTAATAATTATTTTGAATTCACTATTATTTTATTCTTGCGAATCTAGTTCTAATAATACCACTACAATAAAGTGGGATACCTATGGTGTTCCCCACATAAAATCCTCAACAAAAGAAGATTTATTTTTTGCACAAGGCTGGGCCTTAATGAAAAACCATGCTAATAAAGTTTTAGAACTTTATGGTAAATCAAGAGGTAGGGCTTCTGAATATTGGGGTAAAGAATATATTAATAATGATATTCTTGTTAACACATTAGGTTTTTCACAACTAGCTGATCAATGGGAATCTGAGCAAGATTTAGAATTAAAAATGATTTATTCTAATTTTGTAAATGGTATGAATGCATTTGTTAAGGAGAACTTAGATAAAATTGATGAAAAGAATAGGAAAGTACTACCAGTAACAACTAAAGATGTTAACATGCATGGTATGTTCGTTGTTTTTACTCGTTTCATTGGTGGCGATGATCTTGGTAGAGTTCAAGAATGGCCAGATATGGGTTCAAATACTTATGCGATTGGTCCAAAAAAATCTGCTTCTGGTAATGCTATGTTAGTTCAAAATCCACATTTACCATGGTCAAATGAGTTTCTTTTTACTGAATATCACTTTAACCTTGATGGCAGAGATTTATATGGAGCTAATCTTCTTGGAATGCCTGGTATTGCTATTGGCTTTAATGAAAGTTTAGGATGGAGTCATACGGATAATACAATTGATAATGCTGATACTTATGAACTGAAATTAAAAGGTAATGGTTATGAATTAGATGGTAAAGAACAAGAATTTGAATCATTAAGTAAAACTCTTTTAATAAAACAAGAGGACGGTAGCTTAAAAGAAAAAGAAATCAAGATTTTAAAAACACTTCATGGCCCTGTAATTAAAAAAATGAATAATAAGGTATTAGCTATAAGATTAGTAGGTCTTGATAGACCTAACATGTTTTTACAATGGTGGAAAATGCTTAATAGTAAAAACTTCAATGAATTTGAGACAGCTCTTAAAATGGCACAAATTCCTTTCTGGAATGTGATGTATGCGGATAAGTTTGGTCAAATTTTTTACCTTTTTAATGGCCTTGTTCCTAAACGAAAGCAAGATGCATGGGAATATTGGGATCGCATTATTCCTGGTGGAAAATCTGAGGATATTTGGACTGATGTCCATTCATATGATGACCTTCCTAAAATAAAAAACCCCGAAATTGGGTGGTTGCAAAATGCAAATGATCCACCATGGACTTCGACCATACCAATGATGTTAAATCCAGCTGATTTTCCTGGCTATATGTCACCAAATCTTATGCACTTTAGACCCCAAAGGTCAGCTAAAATGTTAATGGAAGATTCTTTAATTACTTTTGATGAACTTGTTAATTATAAGCTTTCAACACGTTTAGAGTTTGCTGATCGTATTTTAGATGATTTATTTGAAGCCATTGATATTCATGGATCTGAAAAAGCAAAGTCTGCTAAAATCATTTTACAAAATTGGGAACGTGATGCTGATTCTGATAGTAAAGGCATGTTGTTGTTTTTTACTTGGGCAAATAAATTTAAAATAACAGATAGCTCAAACTTTTTAACAGATTGGGATATTAATGATCCAATCAATACTCCTGATGGGTTATCTAATCCTCAGAAAGCTGTAAAGTTGTTTGAAGATGCAATTAATGAAATTCAAACAAAATTTGGAAGATTAGATATTGCTTGGGGTGATTATTATAGAATTAATTATAATGGAATTGATTTACCAGCAAATGGAATTGATGGAAGATTAGGTGTTTATCGTGTAGCCTGGCCAGGTAGATCTGATGATGATAATATGTATGTTGGTGGTGGTGATTCCTGGGTTTCTGTAATAGAGTTTGGTGATAAAATAAAGGCAAAAGCTTTATTGAGTTATGGTAATTCTACTGAAAAAGATTCACCTAATAATGGTGATCAATTAAAGCTTTTTTCTCAAAAAATACTTAGAGATGTATGGTTTTATGAAAACGATATAAATAACAATCTCGTTAAAGTTGAATATAAATCTAATAATAAATTTATTTTAAAATAGATTATTAATACTTTGAGTTACAATTTGCTTAAAACATATTTCTTTATTTTATCTTTACCGCTATGCCTTCTTGCACAAATAGAAGAATCGAATGAAACTTTTGAATTTTCTCCTCCTCTTTTGGATGGTGGTGAAGTTAATATTGATGGCTTTCTAGATGAAAAGGCATGGAATAATTCACTTTCATTGTCCAACTTCACTAGCTATCTCCCAGTTGATGGTCGACCAGCTATTGATAATACAAATATTCGTATATGGTATAGTAAAAAATCTTTATTTATAGCAATTATAGCAGATGAGATCCACGGCGAAGTTCGTTCAACATTAGCAGATAGAGATAATTTAGAAAATGATGATTATATAATTTTATTTCTCGATACTTATGACGATCAAAGATCTGCTTTTGCATTCGCAGTTAATCCACTAGGTCAGCAAGCTGATGGAACTATAACAGACAAATCATCAAGTAGAAACTCTACTTTAACATTTAATTTAGATGATAATCCTGATTATGTTTTTACATCTAAAGGGCGGTTGACTGACAAAGGGTATTTAGTAGAAATTGAAATACCATTTAAGAGTTTAAGGTATAAAAAATCAGATGTTCAAAATTGGGGTTTTAATGTTTTAAGGCGAGTGCAACATTCTGGTTACAGATCAACTTTATTTAATGTAAAATTAGATGTTGCTTCATTTCTTGCACAAAGTGGAAAGCTTACCAATATAAGTGGTATTGAACGCGAAAATATATTTGAAATTAACCCGGAAATTCGTTCTTCTTTACAAAGAGGACCGTCAACAGATAAATATATAGCATCTTCAAATGATTTACTAGGTGTTAACCTTCGTTACGGTTTATCCTCAAATATTACTTTAAATGGAACAATTAACCCTGATTTTTCTCAAATTGAAGCTGATGTTGCACAAATTAATTATGATCCAAGAAGATCATTATATTTCCCAGAAAAACGTCCATTTTTCCTGGATGGAATTGAACTATTTAATACACCTACTCGATTAATATATACACGAAAAATTTCTAATCCTGCAGCAGCTGCTAAAATAGCAGGTAAAATTGGAAATACTTCAGTTGGATTTATTTCTGCGGCAGATAATAGAGGTCCTTCTATATCAAATATTGACCCAGCATATATTAACGTAATTAGATTGAAACGTGATCTTTCAGATCAAAATCATATTGGACTTGTTTATACTGATCGAATCCATGATGATTTATCTAATCGAGTACTTGCAGTGGATGGTAAATTTATTGCAAAAGATAAATATTCATTTCGAGCACAAAGTGGGTTTAGCGTTACTAATAGTAATTTAAAAAGTGCTGAAATTGCACCTATGTGGAATATTGCAGCAAATTCTTCTGGTAGAAAATGGTCAAGTTCATTTTCAACTACTGGTTATCATGGTAACTTTAATCCGGCAGTTGGTTTTATTCAACGTGGAGATTACGTAACTATTTCAGCGGGACCAACACGACGTTTTTATGGTAAAGAGGATGCATTTCTTGAACAACTATCTATATCTTATCGATTAACTGGTAATTGGAATTATGATGGTTTTATTTCTAATGATAAGCCTGATGATAGAAGAATGTACCCTTCATTTTCTATGCAATTTAAAGGTGGGTGGAGATTTACTAATTTTACTTGGATAGAGTATTTTGGTTATCCAGAAAAGTTTTATACAAATTATTATACAAAGTCAAATAATGAATTTGTTCCATATATAGGAACAGATGAACTTTTTAATATTGGAGGTATGTTTGAGCTGACGACCCCTCAATTAGAAAGCTTTTCTGCAAGTTTTAAATATGGATTTGGAAGAGACCCCAATTATGATGAATGGGCACCAGGTGATTTATATCTTATAGAAACAAAGATAAAATGGAATCCTACCGATCAAATTCGAATGTTTTTGAGATATAATCAACAGAAAAATTATAGACCATTTGATAATTCTTTGGTTTCTGAGAGTCGTACACCAAGGATTAAAATTGAATATCAAATAAATTCATCAATATTTTTACGTGGTGTTGTTCAGTATACTTCAAGATATAGAGATTCTTTGAGAGATAATTCTCGTACAGAATTACCAGTTTATTTTAAGAATGAAGAAGGCGATTATAACTTATCTGTTCCAGTTGAGAGTAATAACATTCAGGCTGATTTTCTCTTTTCTTATCGACCAACTCCTGGAACATTATTATTTTTTGGATATGGTTCAATTTTGACAGAACCAAGTAGGTTTAGATTCCAATCTGTGGAGCGACAATCAGATGGTTATTTTTTAAAAGTTAGTTACCTTTTCAAATAGAAATAAGTTTATTCATTGATGGAAAACACGCTAGTAAGTTTTATAAAGATAAAAAAATAATCATACCTAATAACGGTGATTTATGATTTGAAGAAAAAGAAATCTAAAATCATTTATTTTTCTGGCATCAATACTTTCATAGTAGGGTATGGTATCGTGATGTTATTTGATGCAAATTGTTTATAAATGTCTGTATTTACTTTGTCTACTGTTCTTCCACGTATTTCAGGTTTGTATATCCAGAAAAGAAGCTGAAGCTTAATTCCAGATTCACCAAACTCTCTAAAGCGAACTCTTGGCTCAGGTTCGTTCTGAACATTTTTATTTTCAAGTGCTATATTTTTCAATAAGTTTTTAACTTTATCAATATCTGATCCATAAGCAATAATTAAAGAAATTCGAACTCTTTCAATATCCTGTGGCCCACCACTTTCATTTACAATTTTTGAAGATGCAATAACTGAATTTGGTATTGTTATTTCAATATCATCACGAGTCATGAAACGCGTAGATCGTAATCCCATAGTTTTTACGTAACCACGTTCACCAGTTTCTAATAAAATATAATCACCTTCCTTGAAAGGTGAATCAGCCATTAAAAAAATTCCAGCAAAAAAGTTAGCAACTGTATCTTTAGCGGCTAAACCTAAAACAACACCTAGCACACCAGCTGATGCTAAAATTCCATTAATATTTATGTCCCAACTAAGAAAAATAAAATAAATCCCAAATAAGCCAATTGCAATTTTTCCTAAATTATTAAATAAAGGTAAAGTTTTATGTTGAAGTAGTGGAGTTTCAGCTTGCTCTGAGGCCCAATTCATAGAAATAACAAATATTCTAGAAATTAAAAATAACCAGATAATAATAGTTGCTGTCTTAAATATTCCAACTAATGCAAAATCAATGTAATCCGGTAAAGAAGCAGTCTTTACGGCCATAGAAAAACCTATGAAGAGAATTGAATAAAATATTGGTCGATGAAAAAGATTTACAATATCATCGTCTAATTTTGTAACTGTACGCGATGAAATCTTTTTAAAGAAGCCTATAAATATTAAATCAGTTATCTTGGCAATGAGAATTGCACTAATAATAATGAGAAGACTTCTCGCAAGATCGTTTGCGATTATTATTGCATAATTATCTTTTAACCACTCCATAATAATATTAAATATAGAAAAAGTTTGATAAAGTAACTATGGTGTAACGAATATTAACTTATAATGAGGTCTAATACAAAATGAGAGGGTATTTTAGTTATGAATAAAATAAATTTTAAAACAATCATCTACTTATTGATCGTTCCATTTCTATTTGCTGAGAATCCATCTTCAGAAAAATTAAAAGAAATGGCAGTTAAAAAGGTAGAGTCACAGTCTAAGCTCATTCAAGAAATGGTGGATATGATTTTTAGTTTTGGAGAGCTTGGCTTTCAAGAAATCGAAACATCTAAATATTTAATTAAAATTCTAGAACAAAATGGGTTCAAAGTAACTCAAGGAATATCAGGAGTTCCTACAGCTTGGATAGCAGAATGGGGTAAAGGTAAACCCGTAATTGCTTTAGGTTCAGATATTGATGGTATCCCCAAATCATCCCAAATGCCAGGTGTTGCTTATCACAAACCAATGATTGAAGGTGCTCCTGGTCATGGTGAAGGTCATAATTCTGGCCAAGCTGTAATTGTAGCGGCAGCCATTGCTATGAAAGAAATCATGATAAGTCAAAAAATAAAAGGTACGCTTAAAATTTGGCCAGGAGTTGCTGAAGAATTAGTAGCTACAAAGGCTTACTTTGTAAGAGATGGCTATTTTAAAGATGTAGATGCATGTATTTTTACTCATGTAAGCAGTAATTTAGCTGTAACACACGGTCAGGCAGGTGGAAATGGTCTACTTTCAGTTGAGTATTCATTTAAAGGTAAAACTGCTCATTCTGCAGGGTCACCATGGAGAGGTAAAAGTGCTTTAGACGCTGTTGAATTGATGAATATTGGCTGGAATTTTCGTAGAGAACACCTTCGTCCGCCTAATAGAATTCATTATATCATAACAGACGGTGGTGATCAACCAAATGTAGTACCACGAAATGCTACTGTATGGTACTATTTACGTGAACTTGACTATGAGCATATTATGGAACTTTTTAATTATTCTAACGATATTGCTGAAGGCGCAGCAAAAATGACTGGAACTGAACTTATTTCAACAAGAATATTAGGATCTGCTTGGCCTAGGTATTTTAATGAACCAATTGCACGTGCTATGTATTCAAATATAAAGGTAGTTGGTCTTCCTGAATGGGATAAGAATGATCAAACTTTAGCTAAGGCAGTTCAGAAAGAAGCTGGAAATAAAGAAATAAAAGGACTCTCTACAAAACTAGACTCATTAAAAGGTCCAGTCTCAACTAAAAATAATTGGGGTGGAGGATCAGATGATATAGGTGATATTAGTTGGACAGTCCCTACTGTTACTCTACGGTTTCCATCAAATATACCAGGCTTACCAGGTCATAATTGGCTTAATGGTATATCTATGGCAACACCAATTGCTCACAAAGGTGCTATTGCTGGTGCAAAAGTGACAGCTATGACTTTAGTAGATTTATTTACAGATAAGAGTTTGATTAAGGATGCGAAAAAATATTTTAAAAATCAAACAAAAGAGACTAAATATAAGCCTATGATTCGTAAGACAGATAAACCTGCAATAGAATTAAACGAAGAAATTATGCGTACTTATAGAGACGAGATGAAGAAATTCTACTATGACCCAAGTAAATATGATACGTACCTAGATCAACTTGGAATAACATATCCTACGATTAAGAAAAAATAGTAGAATTATATGGGATATTTAAGCATAGTACAAATTTGTCAAATATTAATTGGTTTATTCCTTGGCATATGCATGTTTCAATCAGGCATAGATAAAATATTAGACTGGAAAGGCAATTACTCATGGCTTCAAGGTCATTTTTCAAAAACATTTTTGAAGCCATTTGTAAAGCCAATGCTTCTAGTTATTTTAATTTTAGAAATATTAAGTGGAGTATTATGCTTAGGTGGTTCTTTGTTTGGTCTTTTTAATAATGATACAAGCTTAATATTAACTGGTTTACTACTTGTAGGTATAAATTTAATTGCTTTATTTTTTGGTCAAAGATATGCAAAAGATTATGAAGGTGCTGCAGTCCTAGTAAGCTATTTTACCTTAACAATTATTGGAATTTCCAGTTTCAACTTTTTGTAATTATTTTTAGAAATTTATAATCAAATTAATCTTAATAACAGTGAGGTCACATTGAAGAAAATATTTATTATTACAATCATTGCATCTTTTTTTGGATGTAATACACAAGATTCATCTAATAATTATCAATTAGGGAAAATTGCAAAAGAATTTGAATCTGATGGTAACAAACTAATTGAAACCGCCTTAAATGATACTTCAGCATTTAGTAGGCTTGCTGAATTATGTGATACCTTTGGCCCACGTTTTAGTGGAAGTGATAACCTTGAAAAAGCATTGGATTGGATTCTGGATGAAATGAAGGCTGATGGTCTAGAAAATGTTCATTCTGAAGATGTTATGGTTCCTAAATGGGTAAGGGGCAAGGAATCTGCGCAAATGGTGTCACCTTGGGAAAAAGAATTACACATGTTAGGCTTAGGTGGAAGTATTGGTACAGGTTCAAATGGTATAACAAGTGAAGTTATTGTTGTTAATAGTTTTGAAGACTTAGAGAAAAGACAAACTGAAGCAAAGGGAAAAATTGTTTTATTCAATGTTCCATTTACTACTTATGGACAAACAGTCCAATACAGATCAGGTGGAGCTATAGCAGCGTCAAAAGCTGGAGCAATAGCAAGCATTGTAAGATCTGTTGGTCCATTCTCAATGAATACACCTCATACTGGAGGAATGCGTTATGAAGAAGGTGTAAAAAAGATACCTCATGCAGCTATAACAGTTGAAGATGCAGCAATGATTGCAAGAATGGTTAATAGAGGTCAGTCAGTTAAAGTTAAATTATATATGGAAGGAAAATTTGAACCCGATGCACTTTCTAGAAATGTAATGGGGGAAATAACTGGATCTGAATTTCCAAATGAAGTGATTGTCTTAGGTGGGCATATCGATTCATGGGATGTTGGACAAGGCGCTATGGATGATGGTGGCGGTTGTGTTGCAGCTTGGCAAGCAGTAAAAATGATAAAAGATTTAGGTCTTCGTCCTAAGCGTACAATACGAGTAGTTATGTGGACAAATGAAGAGAATGGTTTACGTGGAGGTAATGCCTATAGAGATGCTCATATGGATGAATTAGATGATCATATATTGGCAATGGAATCAGATGCAGGTGTTTTTAAGCCTTCAGGTTTTGGTTTTACAGGTTCTGATGAAGCAATGGCTATACTAAAAGATATTGGGACATTGCTTTATCCTATTGATTCAGGAAAAATAACAAAAGGTGGCGGTGGTGCTGATATAGGACCAATAATGCAAGAAGGGGTTCCTGGAATGGGACTTACAGTTGAAGGAACAAAGTATTTTTGGTATCACCATACCAATGCAGATACATGGGATAAACTAGACCTTGTTGAATTCAATCAATGCGTTGCTACAATGGCGACAATGGCTTATGTTGTGGCAGATATGAATAAAAGACTCCCTCGGTAATAGTTATACTATTACAATTATTAAATTCATAATTTGCGCTTTACCTTAGATTGATTTTGAATAAAATAACTCTAAAAATACTCCTTTTATTATCCATGGGTATCACTTCTGCGCAATACACCCGCGCAGTTATTTCTTCAGGTTTAATTGATAATCATGTTGAGAACCACACTCGACCATTATGCCTTACACCTGATTTTAATGATCAATATTATATAGATCAATTAGATAGAATAAGAAGTGATAACCCAGCTCTTTATCAAAGAATGTCTACTCCTCGTCCTTTATATAAATCAGCGAGTGTAGGTGACTTACAAACTTTTTTTGTAAATATTGATGATGGAAGTGGTGGAAGTGAAGAGGTAGAGCTTACAGCTGAATTAATAGCCAAAGGTCAATATAATGCAATTTGGGCAGATACTAGTGAAATTGGAACTGCAATAACATTAGCTGAAGGTCAAGTATATTTAAAAGCACTAGAGGAAAATTCTCCTGGAGCTTCTCGTGACTCTACCAAAGGTATATATGATTTACTTTTACAATATTTTGGTTCACCACCAAATAAAGATGGCGATGGAATTGTTGATTACTTATTTGCAGATCTTCCTTCTGGCGTTGGTGGTTACTTTAGTCCTAATGATCAAACAGATGGAATAGGTAGTAATAAGCGAGACATGTTGTACGTGGATATAAATATGTCCCAAAATTATACCTTCTCTGTCATTGCACATGAATTGCAACACTTAGTTCACGCTTCATATACTCGTAAAGATTTAAAAATTAATGAAGGTTTAAGTGAAATGGCCATAATTATATGTGGCTATGGAGATGTAGGTGTTTCATTTAGTCGTTATTTAAGTAATGTGGGTTCGATTGGATGGGAGTGGAACGGTGATGGTGTAGATTATGATATGGGTGCCCTTTTTACCCTTTATTACGTGGAACAGCTTGGCGATGAATCAATTAAAGTATTTTTAAATATAAATCAATCTGGCTGGATTGGTTTTCAGCAACTTTTAGCTCATTACAATACTGGTTTAACTACAGAGTCGTGGTTTATGAACTGGTTCATAGCAAATTATTTAAATGATAAGACTGTAAATCCAGCTTATGGTTATGATTACGAAGTCGGTAAAGCAAAGCCATCTGCTTGGCATGTTTCTGGTCAAGTTGATTCAGATCTAAGGACGATTAAAGAGCACGACGTAAATTATATTTATTATTCTTCAAGTGCAGATTCATTGCCAATAACTTTTACTTCTTCTGGTAGTTCAACTCCAATCTATAAGTCTATAGAATTCACAGATGCTGATATTAGTATAAATGATCTTTCAGATAATGACGAGTATTTAGTTTACAATGATACTACAACTACAAATAGTGTAGTATTTATTATAGCAAATAACGATAGTTACTATGCTAGTGATATAAGCTATAAATATGTTTCTAATGGAAAAAATACAGGTGGCTGGACAACTACAAAACTATTGACTTATGACGACGGTGAAGTAGATGTTTTTGAGTATAGTGGTGGTAGCTTTGGCTATCTTGGTTCTGGTAATAATAGTGCTGGTGAAGGTTGGGCTGTTGATTTTGATCCTATTGTAGGTGAAAATCAATTAATTGGTTTTAATGCTACTTTAGGCTTTGCTCAAGATTTTAGCTCTACAAATACGCCTCAAACTGCTGATAAAGATTTTGATCTACATATATGGGAAAAAACAGACAATAGTGGCGGCGTTATCGATATTCTTCCTCCAATTCGATTTGATGGTAAAGAAAATGGTGTAAGTGGTATAGGGGATGTCAATATAGATTTATCTAATTACAAAGATGATTTATCTAATCTAGGTGAGATTGTTGTAGGTATTGTTGAAGATGATACAATTGGAACTTATTTTGGTATGAATAATAATGGAACGGGGGAAAATCACACCTATGCATATAATTATGATGGTAGTGGTAAAATTGCAACCATGGCTAATTTTAATGTTGGTGGTGCATCTTTAGACGGATGGAACTTTATGTTTAGAACTACATGGCTACTAAAAAATACTACATTACCAAAACTCCATGCTGGTTTTATGCAACATAGTATTTTTACAGATGAATTAAAAATATATATTATTGGTAATTCTATTGTTGATACTGAAAATACAACTGTAATAATTAATAATGCAGGTAATGGGCAAGTAGTCTCAAGTTCTGCATTAGCTGGTAATGATTCTATTTTGATATCTAATTATAAATTGAACACTTCTGGTCCATTGGATATTAGTGTTTCTGGAACTTATTTATATGGTACGACTATTTTTGATACAACTTTTAATTATAATGTTAATTACACGTTATCTAGTAAAGGTGGTGAAATCACTTCTAGGGATGGCGTATATAGCGTATCCATCCCTAAAAATAGTTTAGAAGAAAATCAATACTTGATTGTTGGAATGGGAGCTTTTGGCCAAACTGCAGAACAAATGTATTTAGCAAAAGATTCTAAATTTGGCCCTATTTATACGGTTAGTCCTGTAGGTAAAGAATTATCTAAAGGTTTAAAAATAGAATTTTTATTAGACAATGTAGATTATAACAAGGTTTCTGTTGGTTATTGGGACGGTGATCTTTGGCGTGAATTACCAACCTATTTATCCGAAGATGCTTTATCTGTAATTGCTAATGGTACTTATCTTGGTCATTATACTTTAATTCCACGTGGAAGTGGAATGCCATTGTCTGTAACTGAAGATTTGTCTATACCAAAAGACTTTGCTTTAGCGCAAAATTATCCAAATCCTTTTAATCCTGAGACTCGTATTCATTATGATCTTCCTAAAAGTAGTTTTGTAACACTTACTATATATGATATTCTAGGTAGAAAATTAGTAAGATTAATTGACGGTACTCATGCTGCAGGTAGATTCAATATTACCTGGGATGGCAAAGATGCTTATGGGAATCATTTAGGTAGCGGCATTTACTTTTACCAATTAAGTACAGAACAATTTTCTCAAACTAAGAAGATGATAATTTCTCGATGATGTTCCGTAAATATATATATATCGCTATTAGCTCGCTTATTTTTTTTATAGCATGTGAAGATAAAAAAGGGCCGAGTTTTGAAATTACTTTTGACCCAGTGGAATATGAGTTTGGTAAAATTGAAATTAATGAGAGACTTTCTCAAAGAATTAAAATAAAAAATACTGATAATTCTACAGAAGCTTTTGTTGGTCAAATTAAACTAATGGATTCACCAGCATTCTATATGGATTTCAGTGGAGTCCTGTCTCTTCAAAAAAATGAATCAAAAGAAATTTATGTAACATTTAAACCTACTACAGCTCAAAATTATAGTGCCAGATTGACTGTTTCTAATGATGACGATGATTTTTTTGAGATGTATGTAAGAGGAGAGGGCGTTGCACCAGTTTCATTCACTTATGATAAAACAAAATTAGAGTTTGGTCTTATCCAACCTGGAGATTCCAAAGATTTAGAAGTGAATTTTTTAAATAATGCTTCATCTGGTTTTGATCTTGATTTAGTACTTTCAATTCCTTCTAGTGATTTCACAATTTTAGGTGAGGTTTCATCGTTGACTATTCCTCCAGGTCAATCTGAAACAATTACAGTTCGTTACACACCAACTATAAGTACTTCTTCAAAATCATTAAAAATAGTTCATAATAGCTCAGTAGTTAATAGCCCTTCACAAATTATATTAACTGGTACAATGGATGTTTCTTCAGAAATTATATCTAATATTTCCAAAGGGTGGAATCAATTTGAAACTGGTAATTACAGTGAGAGTGTAAGCTCATTTATTGAGGCTATGAACCAAGCAAGAGTTAGTAGTGTTTATGATACAATTTATGATAAAGCAATGCATGGAGTTGGTTGGTCATTATTATTTAATCGAGGTACTAATGATTATGCCTTAGCTGCTTATAATAATTTTTTTAATTGTACAAATAATAATTTATTACCAATGAACAGCTATTATGATGTTTTGGCTGGATTAGTAATTAGCGGAGTTTTGGCTTTAGAAAAAATTTCTCCTACACTAATTATTAGCGCTGCAAATAATGTATTATCAGAATATCCAAATTATCAATTTACTCATAAAAAATCCGTGACCCATAAACATGTAAGGATGAGTAAAATTCAAGCACATTATTATATTGGTCAATATGTCAATGCAGCTTCAGAAATGGACATTCTTGACCCCACGAAGGCACCACACTCAAATGACCCTATAGAATTACTTACTGCAATTCAAAATCTTTCTGGATCTTTATAGATTGAATCTAGCCGGGAAAACGGCCATTGTTACAGGTGCTTCAAGAGGATTAGGACCTCATATTGCTAAAACTTTAGCTGCAAAAGGAGTTAAGATAGTTGCTCTTGCACGTAATATTAAAGGTCTTGAAACAACTAAATCAGAAATTAATCTATCTGGTCAAAATTGTAATATTATCTCTTTTGATTTAACCCAAATAAACAAATTAGACTTTCTAGTCAATGATATTTGGGAAAAATATGGGCCTATAGATATATTAATCAATAATGCAGGGATTGAAAATTATCAACATTTTGATCACCTAACTAAAGATATGCTTTCAGATATAATTTCAACTAACTTAAGATCGCCTTTAGAATTAACAAGATGTCTTCTACCAAAAATGATTAATCAAAAATCTGGTCATATAATAAATATTGCTTCCTTGGCAGGGAAAAAAGGTGTTGCTTATAATTCAGTATACTCCGCATCTAAAGCAGGGTTGTTGATGTGGTCAGATGCTTTAAGGCAAGAGTATAAAAACTCTCCAATTGATATCTCAGTCATTTGTCCTGGATTTGTTTCTGATGCCGGTATGTTTCATGATGGTAAGCTAGATGCACCTAAACTATTAGGCACTTCTAGCCCTCAAAAAGTAGCAAATGCAGTTATAAAAGCTATAAGCAAGGGTTCATGCGAGATTATTGTTAATTCAGGTCCTATTAGACCCTTATTAGCCTTAGGGCAGATATCTTGGAAGCTAGCAGATAAAATTACTCGTTTGTTTGGAGTACCTGCTCTTAGCCGGAAGCGGATTTCCGTTTAGATGCTTCTTTCTGATTTTTTTTCAATTTTCTTTTATGCCACCATTTTACTGGAGGGCTATTTATAATTGGTTTAATGATTGGTTGAGATTTCTTCCACATCCATTCAGAAAAAGAGAAAACAAACATATTAGCAGCAGGTTTAATGATTGGTTGAGAATTTTTCCAAGCCCATTCAGAGTAAGGAGTTCCTTCACGTATTGGCATAAAATAATTAGAACGTTTATCTCTATACCAATCATATGCAATCCTACCTAATGTAAATAGTGGAATAATTGTTATTGCTGTACCATAGTTACCTTCAATAGGTGGAGTCATATCAGGAATAAGTGTCAAAGCAGGTTTAAACGATTTTGTTGAGAGCATTTGAAATGTAACAATAGATCCTATTGTATAGATACTATTCCAAAATCCTGTTTCCACTGAATTGCCTACATAAGAAGGTCCTGTTTTAACTTTATATATATCAAAAATTGAATGATACTTAGTATTAATAGTAGTGTCCGAGTTATGAAATGTAGCGACTTGTGGATTATTCATTTCATTCTCAAAATAAATATTATCAAACATAAGTGTGTCATTATTTTGGAAAATTATAAATCCATCACGTTTTTGAACTTCATTAACTCTATCTTTAAAAGATCTCGAGCGGTAGATAAAGACGCCATAATCATTATAAATAAAATAAGTTTTATCTTTTTGAATCATTCTAGATTCTAAATTTACTGTATCAGTAAAATAGATTGAGTCAACAACCATAGAGTCTACTATTATAGTCTTAGCATTGCCATCAAGATCGACAATAACATATCGAATATTAATAGTGTCTTCTGGAACCGGAATTGTTGATATCCTCTTCATTAGAACTGTCGTCGTATCTATATATTCATTAATAGTATACTTAGGAAATTCAACTACATTATAAATAGTACCTAAATCTAGATTTTTATCTTTTAGGGTAATTTTCTTTGTAATACCAATACGTGTACCTAAGTCCACATTAATTATATAATCACCTGATGGGACATTTAATAAAGTAAACTTTCCACCACCAAATCGTTTAAGTAATTTTTTTGAAGTTCTTATTTTTTGAATAACTTTTTCTGTTGTATCCATTAGTACAACTTCTGCATCAGCCACTAATAAACCATTAGCGAAAGAAGCCTCACCCTTAATTGAATATGTTTTTTCTTGCCCAAAGAGAATGGACGTAAATAATAAAAATAATAATATTACAGGGCGTTTATTCATTTTTAAAATAAATATCATCAGGACTAAAGACTTTAGAGCAGTCACGTATTGAGCCATCAGAGCGATTATAACACTCTTCAAAAGTGATGGTACCATTGTCGTACGTTACTTTACTCATCAATGTTCGGTTTAACCAAAACCATTCCCATTTGCCAACTTTTATATTCTTTTCAAATTTTCCTTGGAAAGCAATCTGCTCAGGCCTGAAGTAGTCAATCCATAAACCATCCTTCACGCCATCTTTATAAGCCGATGTTCCTCTAACCGTTCCGTTTTGAAAATATCTTACCCAGTCACCATGTTTTTTACCATTTTCATAAGATGGCTCTTCTTTTACTTGTCCATTTGGATAATATTCATATTCAAAGGTATCAAACAATACACCGTCACGCCATTCTTCAAACCGACGTTCACCAAATTCATTCCAATATGTCCAAAGTAAATCTTTTTTATCAAATTTATAAATTCCTTCTTCTTTTTGTTTTCCATCAACATACCATTCAAAATAGGTTCCATTTAGACTATCATTGAGATACATACTTTCTAACTGCTTATTATATGTTGAATCCCAAATAAAGGTTGATAATCCAGATAATTCACCATCCAAGTAGTAGGCTGTTTTTGATGTCGCACCATTTAAAAAGAATTGTTCCCATTTATCATTATAAAGACCATCTTTGTTAAAGTTAGGTTCTTCTTTAATTTGGAGATTCTTGTAGTATTGAAATGTATAATCCGTTATTAATGTATCTAATTTATAAAATTTATATACGTTTCTTCTTTCATCGATATGATATGATAACCATACATCTTTTTTTAACCCATCAGCGAAAGCATATGTTTCTAAAAGTTCACCACCTTCATAAAAAGACTGAAACTTTCCATCAAATTTACCATCATCATTAAAACTGGGTTCTTCTTTAATTTGGAGATTCTTGTAGTATTGAAATGTATAATCCGTTATTAATGTATCTAATTTATAAAATTTATATACGTTTCTTCTTTCATCGATATGATATGATAACCATACATCTTTTTTTAACCCATCAGCGAAAGCATATGTTTCTAAAAGTTCACCACCTTCATAAAAAGACTGAAACTTTCCATCAAATTTACCATCATCATTAAAACTGGGTTCTTCTTTGACTTGCCAGTTAGTATAATATTCAAAAGTATAATCCGTTATAATTGAATCCATTTTTATAAATATTATTTTTTCACGACGTCCTTTATTATCAAAATAAAGCCATTTTTTATTTTGTTTCCCATCAGAATAGAACCCTTTAATTCTATCTGTTCCTAAGCTATCCCACTCTTCATATTTTCCATTTAGAATATTACTATCGTAAATAAAAACTTTATTTTTTTCTCCATTTGGCCACCAATAAATATGATCGCCCTTCTTAAGACTATCTTTATAACTTAAAGTCTCTAATTTTATTCCATCAATATTAAATAATTCAGTTTTTCCATTAAGTCTTCCATCTTTGTATTTTGCTAATCTTTTTGTGTTACCATTAGAAAAATAATCTTTTTCAAGACCATCTTTTAGTCCTTTGTCAAATTTAACTTCAAATATAAGAACCCCTAATGAGTCATATTTCGTACTAGAACCATGCTTTGTACCATTTTTATAGTTTAGCGTATACTTTGTTGAGCCGTCAGGCCAATAACCAGTCCAGGTTCCGTTAGGAAGACCATTTTTAAAAGCAGGTACTTCTTTAATTTGGCCATTGGGCCATTTAGCTTCATTATACTCAGCAATAAGCTCACCTTTTGTATAATATTGAAATACTTTCACATCAACTGAATCATAAAAGGACCAAATACCATGAGCCAGACCTTTTTTATATTGTTCTTCTCTAGTCCATAATCCTTTATCATCATTAAATATCCAATTACCTATGGGAGTACCGTTCTTAAAGTCTTTAATTACATTGATTTGACCATTTGAGTGCCAAATAGACCATTTACCATCTAAGCTATCCTTTTTAAATGTTTTTTCCGATATAAGGGTAGAGCCATTTAAATATTCTTTTACAAAGCCAGCAATTGATCCTTTTGAATAATTTTCAGTTTTACTTAGAACACCTAAAGTATCGTAATAACTATAAAGACCTTCTAGCCTGCCTTTTTTATGGAATGAAGTTGATTTAATTACTCCATTTTGATGCCATTCTTTCCATTCACCATTTGCTTTGTTTTTAATAAAGCTTGAAAAGCTTTTTTTAGTTGTATCAATATTAGCGGGAATCAAAAGGGAGTCTTTTGTGCTTTCAGTTAAGGTGGCATTATTGGATTCTTCAATTATTTCTGGTTCTTCACCCCAAGTTAAATCTCCTGAAGAATCAACAGATAAGTCACTATCTGAATTAACACTATCTGTAATAATATCATGATAGGTGAAGAGGTGAGTCCAGAGCGTATCTGTTTCACCCTTGAGTTCAGCTTTTAAAACTATTCGATTATATTGATCACGATTAATAACTGTTTGTAATTCAGGGCCACAGCCAATTATAAAAAATAAAATAAAATATATTTGTAAATTTTTCATGTTTAGGATAAAGTATGTTGGTGTTTAGTGTAGTTAAAATAAATTCTTACTTGAAATGCATTATGGAAATCTAATGATATTCATCAATCGACATCAGTCTAAAATATATAAAAAGTTTATTTTACTTAATTTTATATTTTTAGCAACAATATTTGCTCAACCAAAAATATCATTTCATTTAGGTACTGGCTTTTATAGTCCATCTCTTGTAAAACTAGATCCTGATACAAATAAGGTAATTCCATCTTTAGGAGCTTTTGGGAAAAATATATTATTAGATTGGGGGATAAAATATCAATTTTACCCAAATACAAGAATAGGCTACTCAAGGTCAAATTCCTATCATTCTGGAAAGATAGGTCAATCTGACTATCTAAGAATAATTTCATATCGTATGCTAACATTTGAAACATTTTACTTTCCAAGGAAAAGAATGGAACTCAACTTTATGTTATCACCAATGTACAACAAAGGAATTATCAAATTATCTTCTTCAGGCGCTTTTTCTGATTGGTCAACAATGTTAATTAGCTATAAAAATGATAATGATCCCAGCATTAAGACTTCGACTGAAAGTGAAATGACAAAAAGATGGTTTGGTTTAGCGAGTATGGTAGGTTTTAGATATTATGTTTATCCATGGTTTGCTGTAGATGGTAAAGTTGGATTCTTACAAAATTCTTATAAGGAAAAGAATTGGAAGTTAGAAGATGAAAAAATAGTTGGACCAAAGATGAATATTAAAAAATTACCAGTTTTTAAATTACATTTTATTTTTGGATGGTAAAATCATCTATCATAATATTTTTTTTAATTTCTACCTGTTTAATCGGTCAAACTGATAATAATATTAAAGATTCATGTGGTAGTATAATTATAAAAAAAGCAAGAGAATCAGGTTTTCGTTCGTTAAGTTTATCTGAAAGAATAGAATATCGTTTAGACTTAAGAAGATGTGAAAATAAGGAATTAGTCAAAGCTGTGAGAAAAGAAATAAATGAAAAACAATTAATCTCTGATTCAGAAAAATCAAAATCTTTTACAGGGAAAACTTCAACTTTTACGTATTGTATTGTCTTATTTATTGTTTATTTATCTATTAATTAAAATGAAAAAATATTTTATAATAACTTTACTTTTAATTAGTTCAATCTTTTGTCAGATAAATGATCCTTCAAGCGAAAATTATAAAACTGCTCTTAGAATGAAACTAAGGATGGAAGCAAACCCAAGACTATACATGGATGAACCTAGGTCAGCTCTTTTAAATAATGTTTTTGACAACTGTAATAAGTACATACTCTTGGATGAAAGAGGCTATGACAAAGTTTTAAATAGAAAAATGATTCAAATTACTAATGATGTTAAAACTTTTTCAGAGACTAAATATTATCAAACAGTAAAAAAGAAAAAACCTTCAAATATTCGTTACCACTATTTTTCTTTAAAATCAAAAATTGACTAAATGAACTCCTCACCCAATTCTTCTAGCATTACTTTTGCAATTAATTCAGCAACTTCATCGTTCTTTAATCCATCATTAATTAAATCTTGCCATGATTTTTCTAAAGTTTCTAGATCTTTTTTATTAGCAAATATTTCATCTAAAACTATAGCTGGGACCTTAAAATCCCTTAGTCGTTGATACATGTTTATATTTTTTATTTCCATATTTAAAATTAACCCAATAAAATAATTTAGTGAAAGGAGTACTTCTTTGGAAAAACATATAAAAGTTCTTTACGGATTAATGATTGTCGGGTTTTTGTCTCTTTCAGCACAAGTTTGGCTTCAAACTCAAGCTATTAATGAATTAAATATAAAAATGGAGGCTGTTAGAGAGTTATTATTTAGATTTGCTTGATTGATTTATCGGTAAATGACCCTAATTTCCGACCCTGTTTATTAAAATAATAAATTTAATTAAATGGCGTCGTACCCAAGTGGTCTAAGGGATCGGTTTGCAAAACCGCCATTCGCCGGTTCGAATCCGGCCGACGCCTCAATGATCTTTGCCCGGGTGATGGAATTGGTAGACATGACGGACTTAAAATCCGTTGGCTGAATAAGCCGTGCCGGTTCGAGTCCGGCCTCGGGCACCGCAAAAGTAGTAATCTGCTTTTGAATGAAAAGCCCTCCTTAATTGGAGGGTTTTTTGTTTCTTTGATTATACTTATTCAAATATCATTTAAATATTTTTGTAAGTTCATTTATGAATCATTCTACATTATTTAAGTTTTATTTATTTTTTTCATTGTCATTAACTGGCTGTACAACAAATCTTGCAAAACTTTCTTCTGTTAGCACTTTACCTGATTTCGATTCAAAGAACTATTTATATGAGGATATTGGAACCGTAACTGGTGAGGATAAACATTCTATATTTATTATCTTTCCTACGGGTAAGTCTAGAATAGATCAAGCTATAACAAATACACTTATTAACTATGAAATTGATTATCTCACCGATGTATCTATAGATAATACCGTATTTTATATTCCTTATATTTATGGTGAAAATTCAATCACAGTTAAAGGTACTGGTTGGAAAAAATATACTAACAAAGAATTACCAATTAAATATAACCCAAAAACTGGTGAGCAAATTAAAAATTAGTTATAAGCTGTTTCTAAAGTGGCTAAAAATATAATATAAAGTGTTAAAGTTTCTTTATTCAATATTTTCCCCAACTATAATGACTTGGAATGCTTCTGGATGCATATATTTATTTGCGACCCGCAATACATCCTTTTTTGAAACAGAACGAACTCGAGTAGGATACGATTTTGAGTGTTGATGATTACCATATCTCAATTTCTCAATAGCAAATGATCTGGCCGTTGCATTTCCGTCCTTAAATCTCATTTCAAAAACGCCATCTGCAAGAGCGTTATGAGCAATCATTAACTCCTCGTCGCTAACTGACTTTTTTTGGATACCATAAATGACACTCATGATATTATCATAAAGCTGTTTTGTGACATCATGTCGGCTTGAGGAGTGAAAGCTGTAACTCCCAGAGCCGTCCCATTGGTTTTCAATATATCCACTGGCATCATTAGTCAGGCCATATTTATCTCTGGTTTCAATAAACATTCTAGTCCAAAAATGACCACCAGCAAGAATATAATTCATAACCTCAAAAGCAGTTTCATCCTTAAAAGGTACAGGTTCAAGAGGATGTCCTATTACCAACCATGTTTGAAGTTTATCAGCAGGGAAAAAGTGATATTTCTTTTTCTGGCGTTCTATCTTTGGGATATTTTTTTGGTTAGGGGACTTTTTATTAATCAAACTTGAAAACTGAGATTTCAGTTTATTTTGTATAATCTTTTCATTAATATCACCAGACACGGCAATTGTCATGTTACCTGCCACAACATAATTATTGTAAAAGTTTTGCACATCTTTTGTGGTAAGATTTTGAAAATCACTTGGGATCAGCTTTTTACCCAAGATATTGCCTTTAAGAATAATCTCATGAAATTTTCTAACGGCTAAACTGCTTGATCCATCAATAATAACTCCATTTTTATCTACTTCAATATCTTTGGTTGTTTTTCCTGCGGCAATTGTAATATTTGCTTCTGAAATATTAGGTGATATTACTGTGGCGCTAAAAAGGTTTAAGGCCTCTTCTAAATCTTCGACTGGAACGTTTAAATTAATCTCAATCCACTTATTATGGAGTATAACTGTATACTCTGCCGTCATGCGCTTTAAAGCTGCTTTAAAGGCTGTTGAAGACATATTCTTAGGGCCAGTAAGAAAGGCTTGAGTAAGAGCTTCAGCGGCGCCTTCTTTCAAACCATCAATTTTACCAGCTTTTATAAAAGCACTAAAAGATACAAGTGGTACTTGGTCTTCTTTCACCACATAGGCAACTAAACCATTATCCAGGGAGATTTGGTATTTAGCAGGATCGGGTCTTTTAAAATTGCTTTTAGGAATTTCCATATCGCGAGGATGCGTTAGGTCTTGCGCTAAAACTTGGGTATTCAGTGAAAGCGCTAATAAACTCAAAATCAAGTATGATGTTTTCAATAAATGTTTCATTGACCTTCTCCTCTCGGAATAACTTTACCAATGGTGCGATTATCGGGGATGAAATATTGTTTAACCAAACGTTTGACATCCTCTACAGTCGTTTTGTCTCTGGCCTCAAGATAAGGTTTTAGGGTTTTCCAGCTGTCCATAACTTCAAAATGCCCAATATGGAAATTAAGTCGGTTGGGGTCAGAGGCTGCTCTATACCACTGAGTGCGAAGAGTCTTTTGTGCAAATTTTAATTCTTCATCTAAAATATTTTCTTCTGAAAGAAGTTTAATCTCTGCCAACATCGTTTCTTCACTTGCCTTAAGTTTTTCAGGATCTTTATAGATAGCTGCAAAATGGATTGAACTAGGAAGTCCATAATTATTGGTATGAACAACCATTGTACTGACATTAACACTTCCGCCAATTCCCTTGTCATCAAGATTTTTTTGAAGTCGGTTCCGCATAACTTCTTTGATAATATCGAAATGGGGTTTGTCCGGATGCCCAACACCAGGGATTTGATATCTTAGCTCAACACGGGGGCTTAATTTATTGTCCCTGTATATTAATCTTTTTTCGCCAGAAGGGAGAGGTTCTTGCCCATAGTAGCGGGTCGGCTCCGGCTTGCGCTCTAAACCACCAAAATACTTCTGAACCTTCGGAATCATTTCTTCCATTGTTACTCCGCCAACAAAAATTAAAGTTGAGTTATTAGGAATAAAATAGGTGTCATATAGATATCGTTCATATTGGCGAGTATAATTTTTAAAATCGGTCATATATCCTTCGGGGATATAGACATTTGAGGTCCTACCAACGAGGCCTTCCATTGCCTCCAGATATCGAGTATTCAGCCGATTTAAAGAACCAATCCTCTGTTCAACTAATATCATTCGCTCGGCATCAAACTTACGAAAGATAGTGTTTGTCATACGGTCCGCTTCAATCCGAAGGAAGATATCAACTCTGTTGGCAGGTAAATCTATGTCAAAATGCATATATTCCTGTTCAGTTGAGGCTGTTAGTCGCGTTCCACCAAAACCTTGATACCATTTCATGGTAGTTCCTTCAATGGTAAGGTCTTCCACCTTTCTTTCTAAATCATCAATATGTTTTTGAAGCTTTGTTATTTCTGGTGTTGTTTGTTCATGTTGATAATCATGAAAAACACCCCTTTGACGAATGTCATTACGAGCACGGTTAAGTTCTGCAATCATGGCTTTTTCAGTGATATTTATCTCGTTAATAAGGTGCTTTTCAGTTTCCCAATCTTTGGTCCCTAGTGTTAGCGTACCTTTGAACATAAGATGCTCTAAAAAGTGTGCTGCACCATATTCACCAGAAATTTCATTCAAGGCACCCATGTCGGTCCATATTTTTGCAGCAACTCTGTTGTCATTTGGCCTCTCAACAACTAATAACTTTAGGCCATTTTCAAAAACATGTTCTTTTATGGGGAGATTGTACTCATAGTCTTGTCCGGCAACATTTGTACCTACAATTGTTAAAGCCATTAGTGATTTCATTATAAAATGTCTCATGCTGGGATCCTCTGTCTTTTGCAACCTTTTAAAATCAAACATATATTGCTAACCTTATAATATAGAAGTAACCTCAATAAAAATTGCTATAATTTTTAAAACAAATTTTTGGTATTTACTTATTGCAGGTCATAACTGGCTTTATCCTCGAGCTCTTAATATGTATGTATTATGCTCTAACCATGGTGACCCAAAGATATTAATAAATAAGTTAAACAAAATAGTAATCCTGCTGAATTGGAGGACTTTATTTTTGGCGTTTAATAAACTGGAAATTATTTATAGTGGCCAAAAATATAATATTAATGGTGTCCCAACTATGACAATAATTAACTCTAAGGGGAGCCCCATACGCCAATAATCACTAAAACGATAACCTCCTGGTCCTAAAATAAGGGCATTGCACTGATGACCGATAGGAGTTAGGAATGCACAAGAAGCACCAATGGCAACTGACATTAAAAATGGATCCATACTGACGCCCATTGAGATTGCAATTCCTACACTTATTGGCGCCATAATCATTGCAGTAGCAGCATTGTTAATAATATCTGACATGAACATTGTTATTACCATAACTAAAGCAACAATTGACCAAGTTGGTAACCCTTGTGTGAGACTGACTACTTGTTCAGCAATCAGTGATGTAGTTCCTGTGTTTTGCAGGGCATTGCTTAAAGGAATCATTGCACCTAATAACACAATAATAGGCCAATCAATATTTTTGTATAAATCACGAATTGGTAATATACCTGAAAAGACATAAGCCAAAATTGCTCCTACGAAGGATACAGTTGTAGGAACAATAGATAGTATACTAAGTAAAATTGAAACAGTAAAAATTAATAAAGCATAGCTGACTTTTGAAAAAATACCAACCTCTATTTCTCTTTCAGCTAATGGTAAAAGATCTAGTGAAGTAATAATATTTTTAAAGTCTTCTTCAAGCCCTTGCAATAATAGTACATCTCCAACTCGAAATTTTACTTTACCCAAGCGCTTGTGTATTGGTTTATCTTGCCTTGCAACTGCCATGAGAATAAGATGGTTCGATGATCTTCTTCTCAAATAGCTTCGCTCTCGTCCTAACAAAGGAGATTCCGGCGTTACTATAACTTCTATAAAAGTTGTATTTTCATCTTTTAATGAATCAATCCGATGGCGCATTTCTTTAGTAAGGCGTATTTCATATTCATCCATCATTCCTTTCAAATCACTTGGGTCAGCCATAGCAAGAAACTGATCATTTTCTTTTATTTTATTATTATGATTTACTGCTTTTGCTTTTCCCTCTTTATCAATATAGCGAATCAGAGTTAGTTTATCACCAGTTATCGTATTTACTTCTCCTATAGATTGACCAATCATTGAACTTCCCTTAGAAAAACGAATTTCTGTAACATATTCATCTAGGGAAAAAAGGGAATCAGAACTTGGTGTTTTTTGATTGTCTTTAGGAACCAGTCGCCAACCTATTATTGCTACAAAGCATACACCTAAAATTGCTATAATGCCACCTACTGGAGTAAAGTCAAATAGGCCAAATGCGGTTGGCTCATATGATTCTTTTATAATATTTAAGTGTTCTAGATAGGCAGCAGCTTGAGAGTCAGCATTTGCTAGTGCTTTTGAAAGGATATTTTGCTGCTGTTCCTTCCTTAAGTTAGCAATGATAATATTTGGTGGAGTTCCGATCATGGTAATCATTCCACCAAGAATAGAAGCGAAGGCAATCGGCATCAATAAAATACTAGGTGAACGCTTATTTGCCCATGCTGTTTTCAGTGTTACGGGTAGCATTAAAGCTAAAGCTCCAACATTATTCATGAAAGCTGATAAAACAGCTATAACACCACTTAAACTACTTATATGTGCAATCTTATTATTTGTAAAGGGCTTTACTGATCGAGCTATAAGATCTACAACACCAGAATTTTGTAAAGCACGGCTAATAATTAATACAGCTGCAACTGTAACAACGGCAGGATGACCAAAGCCCATAAAAGCTTGGCTTGGATCTGTAATCAATTGTGAACTTTTATCGCCTAGCATTTTATCTACTAGTACAAGAGTAAAAAGTGCCACTAGTGAAACAATATCATATCGCCAGCGACCCCAAACAAAAAGTGTAAAGGTGATTGTAATAATTAAACATATTGCGAATTGATCAGTAGACATGAATTTTAATCTCTTTATATTATTTTATAATAACGAATTTAACCTTTGGCAATTTCATATACTTAATATGAGCTGGAAATGATTAGTAAAAGAAATTACATAAAATATTCTACATGGAGGATGAAGCATTTATCCTGCTAATATAAATCGTTAATTATAAACGACATTGCATCAAACTTATTGATTTTATCCAATTATAATTTTTGGTGGAAAAAAACATCTATTTTTGAAGGGATTTAGCATTTTTTATTTTATATTAACATCACTATGAAATACTTAATTCTTTGTTCAACTGTCTTTTCCTTTTTGTTTTCTCAAAAAATCGATGTCTACAATAGGCCTTTTCAAAAGCAACCTGATTTTGATATCGATGTGCTCCATTATGATATAAATTTAAATCTATATGATCATATTAAGTCATTTAAAGGAAAGACCTCTGTTAATTTTAAAGTTTTAAAGTCGAACCTTAAATTGATTAAACTAAATGTTGAAACAGTAAAAGTCCTCTCAGTCTATGAAAAAAACAGGAAATTATCTTTTACTCAAAAAAATGGATTATTAAATATTAACCCAAAAAGATCAATCTCAAAAAGTGAACTCATTACGTATACAATATTTTATGATTCTAAAGGAAAAGTGTCAGATCCAACTAAATTTGGGATGAATGTATTACTTGGTTTAGGGTTTTTTGATAAAAGCGAAGATAATCCAAGTTTAGCTCAAACGCATTCTTTTCCAACCGGAGCTCGTCATTGGTTTCCGAGCAATGATCACCCAGCTGATAAAGCTACAAGTAGAATTTCTGCTACAGTAAGGTCAGATTGGAAAGTTTTAGCAAACGGATTAATGACAGAAAAGTTAATTGATAAAGATTCTGTCACTTATACATGGGATTTAGATTTACCTAATTCAACATACCTTTATGTTATGGTAGCTGGCCCTTTTGAAGTCATTAATGATTTTCATGGTAATATACCAATTTCTTATTGGGTATATCCAAATGATAAAAAGCATGCAATGCGCTCATTTCATAAGACTAGTGAAATTTTATCTTTTTTTGAAAATGAATATGGAGTGCCATATCCGTGGCCAAAAATGGACCAAATCACGATTCCAGCAATTGGAGGTGGAGCAGAAAGTACAACTGCAACTATTCTGGGCCAGTCTACAATTCATGATGCAAAAGCTGAAAAAGATTATCCTAGCCATTGGTTAGTAGCACATGAGGCAGCTCACCATTGGTGGGGAGATTACATTACGATGCGCAATTGGCACCATGCATGGTTGAATGAGAGTTTTGGAACCTATGGTGAATATTTATACAGCGCTCATTCTAAAGGTGTAGATGAAGGTCACATAAATCTATGGAATAAAAAACAATCCTACTTAAGAGAGTTTAGTGAAAAATATTCTCGTCCTATGGTACATCCTTATTGGAAATGGCCAAGTCAAAACTTTGATAGTCATATTTATCCAAGAGGTGCAGCCGTTCTTCACATGCTGAGAAATATTATTGGAAATAATAATATGAAAGCATTCCAAAAACAATTTCTTACACAATATGCTTATGGTAATCCAGAGAGTAAAGATTTAATTAGGGTTGTTAATGAAACAACGGGTAAAGATATGACCTGGTTCTTTGACCAATGGGTTATGAGTGCAGGTCATCCTCAACTAGAAGTTGAGACTTATTGGGATACAGGTGTTTTAACAATTAAAATAGATCAGATACAATCAGGAACTAAAACTCCAGAAATTTATAAATTGCCAATGAGTATTGATTTTTATTTTAATAATCGTGTTATTAATAAATCTATATTAATTGATGAGCGAAAGAGCCTCCATCGTTTCAACTTTAAAGAAGAACCAGTATTGATAAGGCTAGACCCTGATGAGGTGCTACTTCTTACTTTAAATCAACGTAAAACAGTCGATGGTTTATTAGTGCAATTAAAAAGAGATAACGTCATTGGTCGTTATGAGGCGGCTTCTTTATTATCTAAAAATTTATCATATCCATCAGTCAAAAAGATGTTGAAACGAGCAGCTTTATCTGATAAGTCATGGTTTGTTCGTAACGCTAGTATTAAATCTGTATCTACTGAATTAAGTGGTGAAGAATGGAAGTGGGCTTATGAACGAGAGAAACATAGTCAACCAAGAAAAACAATAATTTTGTTGATGAGTAAACTTTATCCAAACATTGCAATAGAATTAATTAGAAAAAATATACTTAAAGATAAAAGTTACATTGTTCAAGCTGAGATGATAAATCAATTAGGCTTAATTGGAGATAAATCTGATATTTTAATCATAGAAAAGATGGCAGCTCAAAGATCACCAAGAAAAATTATTCAAAAAGCAGCAAAGACCTCAATCTCAAGTTTAAAAGGTTAAAGTAATTACTTTAATAATCCTGTCTTTTCTTTCGCTTACTACTTTACTAGCTCAACCTCGGATTGATGGACAAATTATTGATTCTTCTACACGTAAACCTCTAGTTGGTGTTAATATATTTTTTTCTAAAACATCTATGGGGACAACAACAGACGAAAATGGATTTTATTCATTTAATAATATTCAAAAAGGCAGATATGAAATGGTTATATCTATGATTGGATATAAAATGGATAAGGTTAATGTTAATCTGTTTGAGGAAGATCGTTTGAAAATGAACTTTCGTTTGATTCCTGAACCAATTAAGATGAAAGAAATTCAAGTTTCTTCAAAATCAAATAAACAATGGAAAAAAGATTATAAACTTTTTAAAAAACAATTTTTAGGTACTAGCCTTAATGGTGAATCTTGTAGAATACTTAATGAATATGTTCTTTCTTTCAGTAGAGATGCAAAAACATTTACGGCTGAGGCTTTTCAACCCCTTGAAATTGAGAATCGACGACTTGGATATATACTAACATATTATTTAGATGAATTTAAAATTGATGAAACGTTTACGAAATATGCTGGTGAATTTTTCTTTGCTGAAATGGAGCCTCTCAATGAACGTCAAGCAAAGAAATGGGAAAAAAATAGAAAAAAAGCATATTTGGGTTCATTGCGACACTTTTTATCTACCTTAGGAAAAAGGTTTGATGCTCGTTTTAACAAAACTGTCTTAGGGTTTGAAGAAAAACCAAGCTGGAAATCTATAAAAAATCGCAAATCGGATCCTTTAATTGATGAAGGCTTTATTATTCTCTTATCTAAGAGATTAGATCCAAATGAGTTTTATGCAGATGATAAATTATATAGATCTTTACAAAATGATACACTTGTAACTGGTACTATAATTAATAGTGAATTAGAGTTGTCTTTTAATGGAAAAATGAAAATCATTTATAGGAGAGAATCAGAGGAGAATAATTATGCGATGGATCGAAGGAAAGATATTAAGAGTGTCCAAACTTCATATTTAATTTTAAAAAAAGGTTCTGTTGTATTTGACAAGAAAGGAAGATATTTTGAACTTTATATGATAGAGCAACAAGGATACAATGCATGGGAAAGGGTTGGCGAAAGATTACCATTAGATTATTATGAAAGTAAGTAAATAGTTCTCGATACTATTTAAATTATACCATTAGTAAATTGATTTATTAATTAATCATATAATTGAAAGAAAACAACCATCATGTTTAAAAAAATATTTTTTACTATCTTACTATCATTAATTATAGTTGGTTGTAGTGCCAATAGAGTAATCTTTCCAAAACAAATAGAGTATAATACTTATTCTCAAAATATTGTGGATGCTTTTATTCCATATATTCAATCAAAAGGATATGTAGTTTTAAATCCTAATGATACACGAATGACCACATCAACATCCAATGGTTTTCTTACTGTAGAATATTTAGAAACAGACTGGTTTAATTCTGGTTTGTATGATGAAGCTACTGGTAATCAATTTATTATTAAGCATAAAATCTGGGTTACTATTGATAGGCCTGGTACAGTAACAATTGAATCTATATTTGGTTATATGAATATTGCTGAGATGGTGATTTATAAAAGTGCGTCTCCTGATTTGTATCAAATTGTTGCTGTGATTCCTGAGGGTTTAAATAATTTAGTTGCAGCAAAATCACTTTAGACCATGACAAAAAAAAATACTTCTAAACAAGACTCTGCAGAACTACTTGTAAAAGATATCAAAGAGGTGTCAAGTGCTTTTAGCACTAGCTTGGATTCTTTTTTTGATGATGTGACAACAGGTATCGATAGAATATTTTCCAATGATTATAAAAATATCAACCAAGATAAAAAAACTACTAAAGAAAGTAAAAAATGACATATTGTGAGCTATGTCACAAGCTATGATATTACGCTTGTACTGATGACTTGTATATATTTAATATCGAAGTAGTTTATAGATAGCTATCAAAACTTATTAAAGGAGAAAAAATGAATAGATTTATCAAAACATTAAGTGTTTTTCTTTTAGTGGCAACAGTTTCTTTTGTTTCTGCACAGCAAAAAGAAGTTGATGATGCTAAAAAAGGTGGTGCAAAAGCACTATCTAAAGACGATATTAAAAAAGGCGGTGGAAAGCCAGTAGTTGAAGCTAAAGAAGCTCCTGCAAAACTTTCAAGCCATGAAACTGGTGGGCCTGGCGATAAAGGCTATAATAAAGAAAAAGGTAAAGGCATGGAGTCCAAAGGAAACTTTTTTCAACGTCTTTTTGGTGGAAGTAAGAAAAAAGAAAAGAAAGAGAGCGATCCTAATAACTAGGAAAGTTTTTTAAAAAAATCTTTTTATATTAAAATAGGGCGTTTATTCGCCCTATTTTTTTTGCACATAATTATCGTAAAATCTATTTAACTATATTAAGGAATATAATAAAATGAATTTCCGTTCATTATTAGTAACTATTTTTATTTCAAGTGGTATCTTTGCTCAAGATTTTAAACATGACCTCGTTGGTGGTTACTCTGGTCGTGCAGGAAACACAGATTTTCAATACTGGAATATTTCTTATTCTTTAACATCTTATGGCGATATCTCTTTAGGTACAACAACCTTGAAAGACTCTGAGTTTCTATTGGCTTATGAAAAAAATAATGCAACTTGGGCTGGAGTTGAAAATTATTATAATGATCAAAGTATTATTTTAAAATTTGACTTGTGGGCAAATGGTACATTCTCACCATTTATTATAGCAGAATCATCATTTGATGATGCTTTGGGAATTAAAAACCGCACAAACTATGGAATTGGTGCTAAATATCGTGTTCTTGGTGATATTTTATCTGTAAGTGCCGCTTTCTTGCAGGAAGAAGAAGAAATTATTGGTAAAAGCAGTATTTCTCTCTTTGCAGATTACGGTGATTCTCTCGGTGTTACAGCGTATAAAGATAAAAACATTCCTAAAATTTCATATTCAAGATTTTCAATTAGACCAAAAATTAAATTACCTTTGGGCGAAAATTTTTATTATCAATCAGAATATTATTACAAACCTGCAGGTGATGATGTTTTAACCGATTGGCGAAATACTTTTACCATTAAAACTGCTGAAGAATGGCTAAGCATCGTAATTAAATACAACATTAAGGCAGACACTCGTCCTGCCCCAAAAGTTTTTATGGAATATGATCCAAAGTATTATACAGAAGGCCAAAGTATAACCTTTCAAAATCCGGGTAAGGGTGTTGTCCCAACTATTGACCGAGATTTAGCTCAATCTGTAAAAGATGGTTATGGAAATTATTATATAAATAACTATAAATCTGAGGATACGAGATTAACAATTGGAATTAATATTACTTTCTAGCATTTAATGAAATTATATATACCTCTATTATTTATAATATTTTTTGGAGGTTGTGCTTCCATAGTAAATAAAACGACTGGACCGCCTAAGCTTTCAGAACGAAACAGGTTGTTAGGAGATTTACTACCCGAGCGGACTTGCTATGATATTCAGCATTATGATATCAATATTGATATTGATGTAGAGAATAAATATTTAAAAGGGTATGTTGACTTTACTGCTCTCGCAGTTAATGATTTTGAACTACTCCAAGTTGATTTGGCAAAATCTATGCAACTTAACAATGTTGAATATAAAGGTAATAAGCTAACTACCAGGCGTAAAGAAGATGCAGTCTATATTGATTTCCCAATAATTTATGCTGGTGAAGAATTTACTTTCAGAGTTAATTATGAAGGTCAACCACAAGCAGCCAAAAATCCACCTTGGGATGGCGGTTTTGTATGGGAGAAAGATGAAGCGGGTAGAGATTATGTTTCTGTAGCTTGCGAAGGAGATGGCTGTGGTCTCTGGTGGCCTCTTAAGGATCATATTTCAGATGAACCTGACAAAGGTGCTACAATGAGATTTACTGTACCTAACGACTTAATATGTGTAAGCAATGGTAGGTTAATTGATACTATTAATAACAATAATGGTAAAAGCACATATGTATGGGAAGTAACCAGCCCTATCAATAATTATAATATTTCTGTTCAGTTAGGTAACTATGTATCATTACCTGATACAGTTCATCGTTTAAATGGTGAAGTAGAAACTTTAAATCATTATGTCCTAGATTATCATAAAGAAGTTGCAAGCACAGTTTTTCCACAAGCGCGTAAAGTTATTAGGTTTTTTGAAAAGAATTTTGGTGATTACCAGTTTTGGGAGGATGGCTATAAGCTAGTTGAGGTATCATATTTAGGAATGGAACACCAATCTGCAGTCACCTATGGAAATGTGTGGAGTAACTGGGGTGGAGATCGTTCTTGGACAAAAGATTATTACGGAATTATTGATGGGTTATTATTCCATGAAACAGCCCATGAATGGTGGGGAAACAGTATAACAGCAAAAGACCCGGCGCATGTATGGATTCATGAAGGTACGGCTGTCTATAGTGAAGCTATGTTTATTGAACAAGAGCTTGGTTATAACGTAATGTTAGATTTTATGCTTCGTAAACGTAAAGGTATACAAAACAAAGTACCAATCGTAGGTCCTGAGAATCAAAATTATTGGGCATTTGGAGATTCATACAATAAAGGAGCATGGGCATTGCACACCCTTCGACATGTTATTGATGACGATAAACTATGGTGGGAGACCTTAAAAACTTTTGCAACTGATAATGCAAAATCAAATGTTAATACTGAAGATTTTATTTCACATGTTGAAAAGAAAACAAAAATAAATTTAGATTACTTTTTTGCTCAGTACTTTTATGATAATAGGGTGCCAATTTTAGAATACTACCAAGAAAAAGACAAATTCTATTATAAGTGGACAAATACTTTAGATAACTTTAAAATGCCAATAGATATTGAATTAAATGGTGCTGAAAAACGTATTAATCCCACTAAAGAACTGCAAACACAAACTATAAATAATTACTCAGTTATTCATTTTAAAGATTGGGAATTTTTATTTGATAAGAAAAAGAACTCAGACTTAGCTAAATAGATATTTGCCTTAGCCTTTCAAAAATCACTGCACTTACAGCAGCTGAAACATTTAACGAGTTGGTTTTTCCTTCCATTGGGATTGTAGCTTTGAAATCACTTTTATCTAATAAAAGTTTTTTTATTCCACGTCCTTCACTACCTACAATAATTAATATTTTACCTAAATAATCTACTTTATACCATTCTTTTGCTTTTAAGCTATTTTCCATAGCTATTACCCAAAAATCTTCATCCTTTAGATTAGATATTGTCTGATGAAGATTACTCACCTGATATATTGGCATTTGAGTAAATGCTCCTTGACTTACTTGAATGACAGTATCTGTAATACCGCAACTTTCATGCTTAGGTATGATAATTCCACTTATGCCTGCACATTCTGCTGTTCGTATAATTTGACCCAAGTTTTGAGGATCCTCAAGACGATCTAATACCAGTAAACCAATATTTCCAGACTTACTTTTAAAAGATGGAATAGGTTGTTCTATTTGACCACTAAATATTACTACGATACCTTGACTTCTCCATTTTCCAAATTTTGCTTTAAAATGAGCCGGTTTAATAAAATTTATGTTTCCGCTATGATATTTTAGTGCCTGAGTAATGGTTCCATCACGCTCAGCAGGACTACCAGATTGTATAAATATATCTATAATTTTATATTTTCTTGATGTAAGTACTGAAGCTGATCCATTAATACCATAGATAGTATGTTGATTTTTTCTAATATTATTCATCTAGGGAATTTAATAAAATATTATATCTGGTGATTGAAACATTTACTATAAAAATTATAAATTTAAGCTTATAAAAAAAGGAATCATATGCCGACTAAAGAATTTCATAAAACTTCTAATGAGCATGCTGGGGTTAATGTTGGTGCGAAATTTAAAACAATTAAACCTCATCATGAAGTCCAGGGAGATATTGGAATAGATATTGAGTTGACTCTTATAGAGATTGCTCATTACCCCACACTTTATAAATTAAAAGATAATGAAGGAAAAGTTTGGACTGTACCTCTACACACAGTTACTCCTGTAAAAGAATAATGGTTATTATTAAAAAATAAATAAATTGGATACAATTTATTAACTACCCCAAAATCATATCAGCCTCAGATAGCGCATTAATTGTTTACTTTGGCGATAAGATTTCTAAAAACCTTCACCGTAAAGTTCTCGTTTTTACAAAACACCTTATATCTAATCCAATAAATGATATAATTAATATTCATCCTGCCTATAATTCTGTTATGGTTTCGATAAAAAATTCATCTAAACTTTCTAAAGTTGATGAGTATTTAAATAAAATAATTCAAGATTTTGAAAAAATTAAAATTATTAATGATGTTTCTAAGGTTGAAATCCCTGTTGTATATGGAGGAGAGTTTGGTCCAGATTTGGATAGGGTGGCTAAGCATTGTGGTCTTAGTAAAGACGAAGTTGTAGCACAACATTCTAAAGAAGAGTATTTGGTTTATTTTATTGGTTTTTCAATTGGTTTTCCATATTTAGGTGGAATAAATAACTCTCTAGCCACACCTAGATTAGATATTCCAAGAACAATTGTTCCAAAAGGATCAATTGCTATTGCCGGTTTGCAAACTGGTATTTATCCGTTATCCTCTCCAGGTGGATGGAATTTGATAGGAATAACATCAGTTGATATATTTAATGTTGATGATCCTAGTAATAGTCTATTAAAAATGGGTGATTCCGTTCAATTTAAGCCGACAAATAAAGAAGATTTTAAATTATGAGTATCACAGTGCTTAAGCCCGGATTGCAATCAACGATTCAAGATCTTGGTAGGTATAATCAGAGTCATTTTGGTATTTCTTCATCTGGTGCAGCTGACCCCTTATCTTTCAAAATAGGAAATTTAATTGTAGGTAATAATGAGTCTGCTTCTGGAATTGAAATGACAATGCTTGGTGGAGAATTTCAATTTAATGTAGAATGTCTTATTGCAATATCCGGAAGTGAATTTGATGTTTCATTAGACAAAAATATTATTAATCATCAAAAAGCTATAAATGTAAATAAGGGGCAAATATTGTCATTTGGGTATACTAAAACTGGTGCTCGAACCTATTTATGCGTTAAGGGAGGGATAGATGTAGAGAATTATTTATCAAGTAAGAGTACACATATTTTATCTGGAGTTGGTGGGTTCTTTGGTCGTTCAATTTTAAAGGGAGACATATTAAGTCTTGGAATGAATGGTAGTTTAAGCAATTCAATTATATTTGATAAAACACTTGATATGAATACATCTAAAATACGTATTACTAAAGGTTTACAGTTTAATTTTTTTAATAAAAAAAATTGTGATAACTTTATTTCCAAATCATTTACTGTTTCAAATTCTTCAAATAGAATGGGTATACGTTTATGCGGAAATAAAATTTTATCCAATGTTGGTTGTGAAATAATAACAGAGGGGGTTCCACTTGGTGCAATTCAAGTCCCTGGTAGCGGCGATCCTATAATTTCTTTTGTTGAACATCAAACAACGGGTGGCTATCCTAAAATTGCAAATGTGATTTCTGCTGATATATATAAAGTTGGTCAACTTAAGCCTGGTGATACATTCCAATTTGATTTAGTATCAAAAGAAGAAGCTGAAGAGCTACGTATAGATCAATATTCATTTATTAAAAACTTAAAGAATAATGACTAATACCAATGCAATATTAATTACCTTAATTTTTTATAAAGTTATTTTAATATGTATTGGTTTATGGGCTAATAAACGTACTAATTCAACTTCTGATTATTTTCTAGGAGGAAGAAAATTAGGTCCTTGGGTGGCTGCTTTAAGTGCCTCTGCTTCATCCTCGTCAGCATGGACATTGCTTGGAGTAAGTGGAGCTGCATATCTTTGGGGGTTGCCTGCTTTTTGGCTTTTTCCAGCTACGCTATCTGGATTTATATTTAACTGGTTTTATCTTGCGCCTAGGCTTAGTCTTTACAGTCAACGCATAAATGCTATAACCTTAACTGATGTATTAGCTTCAAATGAAGACGGTCATTCAATAAAATCATTACGTTGGTTAGCTTCTGGCATAATTTTGTTTTGTTTTATTTTCTATATAGCTTCTCAATTTGATGCAGCGGGTCAGTCATTTCAGTCAACTTTTGGAATGGATAAGAATACAAGTATTATTTTTGGTGCTAGTGTTATTCTTATTTATACACTTTTAGGTGGTTTTTGGGCAGTAAGTGTAAGTGATTCAATACAAGGCGTGATGATGGCTTTATCTGCAATTATTTTACCTGCTATAGCTATTCAAAAAGCTGGAATAAGCAATGTGCTGTCTAACTTTACTTTTGAAGGTTTATTTGTTTCTCCAAATGGTTTCAGTGGAATTATTGTTATAGGTTTTATTTTAGGTACTATGGGTATAGGTATAGGTTATCCTGGTCAACCACATGTAGTTAATCGTTTTATGGCACTTGAATCTATAGATAAAATAAAAAAAGCACGATTAATTGCTATTTGTTGGGCTTTAATTATTTATCCAGGAATGATTTTATTGGGTTGGTCAGGTAGGGTTCTTGTGGATATTGCTAGTTATGAACAAATATTAATAGTTTTAGGGAATCAACTATTACATCCCATATTTGCTGGGATTATTTTGGCAGCAGTACTTTCAGCAATTATGTCAACAGCAGATAGTCAATTATTAGTAGCTGCGTCAAGTATTAGTTATGACTTAAAAGATGATGCTGATAATTATAGTTTATTTAATACTCGACTTACAGTGGTAATGATTTGCCTTATTGCTGTATTGATGGCTATTTTTATTGATAAAAGTATCTATAGTAGAGTATTATTTGCTTTCTCTGCTATGGGAGCTGCCTTTGGTCCAGTGATTTTAGGGAGACTTCAGGGTAGATTAAATGATAGAAATGCTGTTTTTGCTATGGGTACAGGGTTTTTTACGACGTTAATCTTTTACTATTCAGATTTAAAACCTGAAGGTAACCCCTTGGAAAGATTAGTGCCTTTTATTTTGGCGTTCATTATTGTACAATTAGGAATAAAAAGAAAGTAATTATGGATATAAATTCAGATATTGGTGAATTAAATAAACTATTAGCCGATAACACATATGAAAAACTAATGGACCATGTTAATACAGTTAATATTGCTTGTGGAGGTCACGCTGGAGATGAAGCAATGATGGAAGCAATGATAAATATAGCTACAATTAAAAACGTAAACATAGGTGCACACCCAAGCTACCCTGATAAAGAAAATTTTGGTAGAGTTGAAATGGACATAGATTCAAATCAACTACTTGATATTATTCGTGATCAAATTCAGAGCTTAGTAGATATAGCAGAAAATAATGGTAATCATGTTACACATGTAAAACCACATGGAGCCCTTTATAATAAGGCTGCGATTAATGAAGTAATAGCCCAATTAATTGGTGAAGCAATAATTCAAGTAGACCCTGCTTTAAAAGCCATGGGATTAGCTGGTTCAGCAATGATAACATGTTTTGATGAATTAGGTCTTGAAACTATTGGAGAAGCTTTTGCTGATAGATCTTATGATAACGATGGAAACCTTAGAAATCGAAAGTATGATGATTCACTTATAACAGATCCAATTAAAGCTGCTAATCAAGCCAAAAATATTTCTAATGGTTTTGTAATGAGTGTTGATGGTTCAAAAATTGATATTAATGCTCAGACACTTTGTATTCATAGTGATACACCGAATGCTGTAGCAATAGCTTCTGCAGTTAAAGATGTTATTCAACAGGAAGAAAAATGAAACACTTAAAAACTTTTTTAATAGCTTTAACATTCTGTTTTGCGCAATCTTTGAATCAAGATGAAAAAGAGATACAAAAATTTGTTGAAAATAAAACAAGTGAGGCGATAGGTCTTCTTGAAAAGATTGTGAACATTAATAGCGGTTCCCTAAATATTAAAGGAAATCTAAAAGTTGGTAAAATCTTACAAAAAGAATTAGATAAGATTGGTTTTAATACCTATTGGGTGACATACCCCAAAGAAGTTAAAAGATCAGGTCATTTATTTGCTGAAATGAGAGGTGGTAAAGGTAAAAATATTACCATGGTTGGTCATCTAGACACAGTTTTTGAAAAAGATCACCCTTTCCAAAAATTTATACGTAAAGCTAATAAAGCTTATGGTCCAGGTGTAGATGATAATAAGGGTGGTATTGTATCTATGCTCTATGCTATGAAAGCTTTGAATCGAATTGGTAAATTAAAAGATATGAATCTCACATTGGTGTTTATTGGTGACGAGGAAAAATTAGGTGCGCATTCCTCTATTGTAAGAAAAGAGCTGATTGATGCTGGAAAATGGGCAGACATTGGTCTTGGTTTTGAAGGTGCAATTGGAATGGAGACTGGTACAATAGCGCGTCGAAGTGCTTCTTCATGGATTTTGACAACAACAGGAATTCAAGGTCACTCATCTCGAGTATTTGGTGAAACTCTTGGCTATGGTGCAATATTTGAGGCATCTCGAGTAATTAATTCATTTAGAGAAAATCTAGCTGAAGAAGAATATCTTACATTTAATCCAGGCGTTATTGTTGGTGGAACAGATACTAATTATGACCCAGTTAATGCAAAAGGAACAGCCTTTGGTAAGACTAATGTTGTATCTCAATCTGTCACTGTCCATGGTGGAATTCGTACAATTTCAGTTAATCAATTAGAAAATGCTATAAAATCAATGGAGAAAATCGTTTCAAACAATCTACCTGGCACAACTGCAAAAATTGAATTTAAGACAAGTTATCCTCCAATGGAGCCAACTAAGGCTAACTATGCTTTATTAGATGAATTAGAAGAAGTAAATATTGCTTTAGGGTATGGAAATTTAGAGCCATTAGATCCCAGTAAAAGAGGAGCCGCTGATATATCATTTATTGCACCTTTCGTTGATGCAGCTTTAGCTGGTATGGGACCAGATGGTCAGGGTGCACATTCAGAGAATGAATGGCTTGACCTTTCAAGCTTTCC
>ENA-UOXV01000966-UOXV01000966.1-marine-metagenome-genome-assembly--contig:-NODE-966-length-41232-cov-5.805377_pt1 | contig 41232 bp, 22 predicted proteins | sample MGYA00238165_ERZ766961 | MGnify/ENA primary metagenome ERZ766961 (study PRJEB28924, sample SAMN03173240) | marine metagenome | biome: Marine; feature: Water; material: Subsurface seawater | place: North... | reverse complement strand
AGAATAGAGCTGGCTCGCAGCGCTGGGTGTTGGCGGCCAAATGTTTTATACGGGCGAAAATAGACCGTCAAATACGAGTCGTCGAATGTTTTGGCCAGGCTCAATTTTCCAACGAACACCCAAACACCCGAGACCATTGCCGAGCGCGCGAGGTGACAATCGACGCGAACCGGGCTCCGACCGAGACACGGACGGAGATACGTGCACCGGTCCGTCGCGTCCAAACTCAAACTCGGACCACCGAACGAACACGGCGGCCGGAGCGAGGAGGAAACACCCAAGAGAGGGGCGGATATCTGGCATCGTGAATTGGGGGGAGCCATGAGCAAGAAACACCTCACGGACGAGGAGCTCAGCGCCGAGTGGTGCGTCCCCGACCTCGTTCAAACCATGCGACGGTCCCCTGGACGCGATCGCGACGCACTGAGACGCCCCCCAGGACGCACACGCGCACCCCACACGCGCGCGTCCCCGCCTCTTCACGGTTCATTTTTCTCCCCGGGCCGAACCCGCGCCTGACCGCCCGCCCCTCGCCCCACCCTTTCGATCCGACAGGCCGTATCTCACCAGGCGACAGGTGAAGGAGTTCAAGGATGCGTTCGCCATCTTCGACAAGGACGGCGGCGGGAGCATCACCACCCAGGAGCTCGGCGACGTGATGAAGTCCTTAGGCCAAAAGCCCACGAACGCGGAGCTGGAGACCATGGTGCGAGAGATCGACGCCGACGGCAACGGGGAGATTGACTTCCCGGAGTTTCTCACGATGATGCTCCGGAAGATGAACGAGGGTAACCCGGAGAAGGAGCTCATGGACGTGTTCATGGTGTTCGATAAGGACGGGAGCGGGACCATCAGCGCCGAGGAGTTGCGGGCGGCGATGAAAGTCATCGGCGAGAAGCTGAGCGACGACGAGATCGAGGACGCCATCAAGCTCGCGGACAGCGGCGGGGACGGCGAGGTTGACTACGACGAGTTCATCCAGTTCGTGCTCAGCGACTGAGCACTGACGCGCGTGTATTGTAAAAGTATCCCATCAAACGAACAAACGAGAGCGCCGTCTCACCCGCGAGCAGTTACATTCTTTTGGTTATCGCCCAAGTTCTCAAAACTCGCTTGACGGCGCAATCTCTGTTGGTCTAGGTTTAGGCGCGGTTCACTCCACTCCCGCGCGTTGGCACGGGAATCGGGTCACCGGGTCCGCCGCAGGTTGGATGCGCACCCAGCCGTGAGCGTCTGGGTGGTGGACCCTTCGTTCCGGCGCATCGGAGACGCGTAAACCTTCGCGCTTCGGGGTAGCGATGGGTTATGACGAGGTCGCGGGGCGGCGGCAGGCGGAATGGAACCTGGAGGACAAGGGCGTCGCGCTGCGAAGGCTGATGGGCCTCGCGCTGCTCGCGTTCGGCGTCGCCGGGTTCATCGCGGTCCCCATCGCCGTCTGGAACTTCGTCCGCGGCGACGGTGGATCATCGACGGACGACGCGGGGTACTACACCCTGCTCGTCCCAATCACGATACCGGCGACGATTATTTTCGTCTACCTCAACTGGCTCTCCGTCTCCTTCTTCAAAACCGCTTGATTGCCGGTTGAAGGTGCGGTTCGACGCCGTCGTGATCGAAGTGAGGTTACTCTCACACCGGTAAGGTCAGTACCCACGCCCGTGCCCCGTCGAACTCGAACAGCCCGCTCGTTTTCCGCAAACAATGCTCCAGAGACTGAGGCGACGTGGCTGAACCCCCGTGAAGCTAGTCATGATCTCCGGAGCAGAGAATCGTAAGCCAAACCTAAACCAATGGCATCCCTATCGGTGGGAAGTCGTTGACCTGTCTCGTTGGCACAGTTTCTCATGGTTTTCGTTCGTCGCATGCGATCTTACCCCGGACGGCTAAAGCGATATCCACGCCTCGCGCGTCCCATATCGTGTGCAAGATCGATCGTGTGATTCGTGTTGCAGCCCGAGGCCATCAGTGCCCGTGCGTTGTGTCTATTTCCACACGCATACCCCGAATATACGCCCGAACTCGCGTGTAGCCACTCTGCCACGGAGTTGGATCGCCGCAAGGCTGTGGTCCGCTCTGTCCAAAGATTGGCTGAAAGCATTCCCTGGGATAATTTTGTCTCTCGATAGGAAGCCGAGCCGCGGGGCTGGTCCCGATCGCGGTTCGGTGCCAATAGGGCAATTACAGTTTCCCTCGAACTCTCGGTTGTTTCCGTTTTCGGCGCTCGGTGACGAGACTCGGATGATGAGACCAGCGTATGGAAGAGCCGTATGATCCGCGTGATTTCAACCTCATTCGCCCTTACGGGTCACCCGTCACCTTTTCCACGCCTTTTCCTCTCGGCCATTTCCTCTGAACCCTCTCTTCATCTTACCGTTGGAGAGTCGGGTATGATAGGGTGGCAAGATGAAAGGGCCGGCTACAAATCCCCCCCTGCGATCATAATGACACAGGGGTCTACAACGGTCGGCAAAGTTCTCGTACCGGCGATGTTGGCGACCCGAACCGACGTCGACTTCGTTCCCACCCTGACCTCCGCTTGATCCACCCTCGATTGATTCGTCGCAGGTGCACACGCGATGGATGTAAGTTCAAGAGTAGAGTAGCCACGATTGTTGTAGTAACAGCCTTAGCTTTAGTTCAATACGGTCGGTCGTAATTCTTTGGTCGGATTTTGTTGACTCCGTCGCTTTTGAAATGTGAGAGGAGCTGCTCAGTCAGAGCACCTTCGCGCGACGCCGCTTGCACCGACGCCTCGAGGGCGTCGAGTATCGGCCCGCCATGGGTATGTTCAGCTTTGGCGGCAAGAAGAAGTCCAAGGCTAGGGACAAGAAAAAGGAGAAGGGCGGGGACAAGGACAAGGAGGCCGCCCTCGGGTACGACGAGGAAGATGGCTACGGCGAGGAGATTTACGACGAAGGGGCGCTGGAGATGCTCGCGGACGAGGGCATCGACTCCGACATCGAGGCGGAGGAGAACGAGCGATACAACCGCCGACCGCGACCCGCGGATGGCCCGGTGGAGCGCTCCACCGAGAACGGCTTCCTGGCGCGTCAGCCGTGCAGAGCCGCGCTCGTGGCACCCACGTCGCACACGACCGGATACAACACGCACGAGAAGCCCGACCATCACCTCCAGCTGGACTTCGTCTACGGCTACCGCGCGCACGATTCCAGGCACAACCTGGTGTACAACATCGACGGGTTGGTCACCTACCCGGCGGCAGCCACCGGCATCGCCTACGACAGCCGCGAGCACACCCAGCAGTTCTTCACCATGCACACCGACGACATCGTCAGCCTGGCCATGCACCCGGACCGAGAGATCATGGCCACGGGGCAGGTGGGCAAGGACCCGACCATCTGCGTCTGGTCGTCCACCACGTGCGAGCTACTCGCGGAGCTCAAAGGCTTTCACCAACGCGCGGTGGTGTCGCTCTCGTTCGACGGTACGGGCAAATACCTGGCCTCGGTGGGACTCGACGACGACCACTCGGTGGCCATCTACGATTGGGCGTCGCGGCGCATGGTGGCGAACAGCAAGGGTGACGAGAACAGGGTGTTCAACTGCGAGTATAATCCGTACGACGGGCGGCTGGTCACGGGCGGGGTGAAGCACATCAAGTTCTGGGTGATGGAGGGTGGGTATCTGGTGGGTAAGAGGGGCGTGTACGGGCGGATGGGGGCGGTGTCGACCGTCCTGTCCATCGCGTTTCACACGGACGGCTCGACGCTGACGGGGACCCAGGGCGGGATCGTGTACCAGTGGGCGGACGGTGGCGAGCAGTGCATCCAGAAGTTCGAGGCGCTGCACCAAGGACCGGTGCACGACATATTCGTCAACGAGGACTACATCGTCACCGGAGGGAAGGACGGGAAGGTTAATTTTTTCACCCAGTACATGGAGAAGGTGTTCACCATCGACATGGCCAAGGTTGTGGAGACGATCACCGACCTTCAGGGTAAGCCGCTGTGCAGCTACGACGGCAAGGCGCCGTGCGTCAAGTCGCTGTTCATGGAGGGAACCCAACTGTTGGTGGGCACCAAGGGCAGCGAGATTTTCGAGTTTGACATGAGCACCGAAGACAGCTGGAAGACTCGCAGGCGGATCATCACGCAAGGACACAGCGCCGGGTACGACGAGAAACGAAGGATCCAGACCAGCGAGCTATGGGGTCTCACCACGCACCCGTTCCTGCCCCAATTCGTCAGCGCGGGCGACGATAAGACCCTGCGCGTGTACGACATGTACCAGCGAAGGCAAATCGCGGTGAGAAACGTGAGCTCGAAGGTTCGATCCGCTTCCTACTCCCCCGACGGAAAGTTCATCGCCGCGGGTTTCTTCGGCGGCGGGTTCATCGTCTTCGACACCAACACCGGGAACGAGCTCGTCGCCAAGAAGCACAGGCGCGAGTGCATAGGTGACATCAAGTTCTCGCCGTCCGGCAGGTGGCTGGCGGTGGGAAGCCACGATAACTTTGTGGACGTGTACGACGCCTCGAGAAATTTCAAGCGCGTCGGCGTGTGCAAGGGCCACAGCAGCTACATCACCCACCTGGACTGGAGCGAGGACAGTCGTTATCTGCAGACCAACAGTGGTGATTACGAGTTGATGTTCTGGGAGATTCCCGGGTGCGAGCAGGTCAAGTTTCCCACCGCGCTCAAGGATACCAAGTGGGACTCGTGGACGTCCACCCTCGGATGGCCGGTGCAGGGCGTGTGGCCGAAGCACGCCGACGGCACGGACGTCAACGCGTGCTGCCGCAGCGCCGACGGCACCGTGGTGGCCACCGCGGACGACTTTGGCTTGGTCAAATTGTTTCGGTACCCCAGCGACGTGGGACGCGCGGATTACCACGGCTACCTGGGCCACAGCTCGCACGTCACCAACGCGAGGTTCAGCTACAACGATGAGTTTCTGATCACCGTGGGCGGCGGCGACCGGTGCGCGTTCCAGTGGCGGCACTACGAAGCCGACGAAGGCGACGAGGAGATGACCAGCGAGGTCGAGGAGGAGGTACTCACGTCGGTTGAGGATTACGAGGATTTCTCAAAGACGAACCAGGTTGTGCAGATGGTGATGACGGGTCACGTCAACGGAATCCCGCAGTACATGCCGCTGTCCAGCCTCGAGGCTAAGCCGTCCCGAGAGATCCCGCAAGGCTCGGGACTCGATCCAGGCTCGAGGCTGGCGTTCCTGCCGTGCGCCCCCGCGGTGTTCGCACCGGACGGCTACCTACGGGAACCAGACGCACTGGCGCCCTGCATGGAAGCCGCGGAGCTCGAGTTTGTCCACGGGTACAGGGCTCACGATACCAGGGATAACTTGTTCTACACGGCGCGGGGCGAAGTGGTCTATCACACCGCATCCCTCGGCATCGTGTACAACCGCGAGAGCAACACGCAGCGGTTCCTCGCGGATAACCCCACCGTGGACGGCGTCACCGGGCACACCGACGATGTCCTGTGTTGCGCCAGGCACCCAACCGGGAGCATATTCGCCACCGGCGAGGTTGGGCGGAACCCCAAGTTGATCGTGTGGTCCAGCGACGACCCGCGGCGACCGCTCGCGATCCTCCAGGGTTTCCTCAAGAAGGCCATCGTGTCCGCGACGTTCTCCAGGGACGGTACGTTGTTGTGCGCGGTGGGCGCGGATGCTAACCACTCGCTGGCGGTGTACAGGTGGCAAACGGGGACGATGCTGGCCTCATCCAAGGGTTCGCCCGAGAAGATCGTCAGCGTGTCGTGGTCGCCGTTCCAGGACTACGTGGTGACGTGCGGCGTGAAGCACCTGATGTTCTGGAGCACCTCGCCGTTCGTGGCGAGGAAGGCGCTGTTCTCCAAGCGGGGTAAGATCCAGACCATGCTGTGCTGCTGCTTCCCGGGTCCCGATACCACCGTCGTTGGGACGCAGGACGGTAGCCTCTACCTGTTCAAAGGGTACCAGCTGGCGACGAACATGCGCCGGTGCCACCAGGTGACGCACGCCGTCATCGCCACCAGGGACGTCGTCATATCGGGCGGGAAGGAGGGTAAGGTTAAGTTCTGGACCATCGACCTGATGCAGTGCCTGAAGGAGGTTGAGATTAACCACCCGCAGGCCATGTCGGGTTGCATCAAGGCGATGCACCTATCCGGCAGCATGCTCGTCGTCGGCATCCGCACCGGCGAGATTTACGAGATGGACACCACCTCGTACACGTACACGCTGATGCTCCAGGGTCACGGATACGGCACCATATGGGGCCTCGCCACGCACCCCGGCGAACACCAGATGTGCACGGTGGGTGACGACTGCACGGTGCGCGTGTGGGACGTCGCCAGTCGAAGGATGGTCATGGTTCGCGATTTGGGCGCCAAAGGAAGGAGCGTCGCGTATCACCCCGACGGCTCGCAGATCGCCATCGGCCTCGCGGGCGGCGGCCTGGTGGTTCTCAGCGCCGACAGCCTGGACACCATACACGCCAAGAAGGACAGGGAGGAGCCCATACACGAGTTGAAGTATTCGCCGAACGGTCAGTACCTGGGCGTCGGTTCGCACGATAATTACATCGACGTGTACGACGTGGGTAAGCAGTACGGACGCATGGGCGTCGCGAAGGGCCACGCGAGTTACATCCGGCACATCGACTGGTCCGAGGACAGCACCGTGATGCAGAGCAACTCTGGGGACTTCGAGATGCTCTTTTGGGAGATGCCTAGTGGTAAACAGATTAAGTTCCCGGCGGATACCAGAAACATGGACTGGGCGACGTGGACGTGCGTGGCGGGGTGGCCGGTCCAAGGGATCCTGCCGCGGTACTCCATGGGCACCGACGTGACCACCTGCGACCGAAGCCACACCAGGACGGTCGTCGCGAGCGGCGACCAGTTCGGTATGCTGAACATGTACCAGTACCCCGCGCATAAGGGCTGCGCGGGTCGAACCTTCGGCGCGCATTCGGCCAAGGTGACGCAGGTGAGGTTCATGTTCGACGATACCTACCTCGTCACGGTGGGCGCGGACATGACCTTGTGTCAGTGGCGCATCGTGCTGTGAAGCGACACGGGTGACAACGAACGTGTAGACTACTACGAATTAGTTAGCGAACGATTTGTGACACGACGTCATATTGATGAACGTTCTAGTGGTGTGTGCGTATGAATCCCCCCTCCCCGTCCCGGTATTAGTTTCCGTTTCTCATCTCGGTGAGAGCCTCGCGCCTGGACAGTCCCCGAGTTATCCTCCGGTCGTCCCCGACAGTCATCTCCATCTTCCCCAGCGCGGCTACCACGTTCTCGGCATCGTTCTCGTTGCCGTTCTTCGAACGCTTCAACCTCGCCGCGGCTGGCGACGGCGTGAACCCGTTGACCGATCCGTTCTCCTTGTTTGCCATCGCCAGGAACCTGGGCTGCGCCGTCGGCGTGACGGTGGCGGGAATCGGCGCAGCCTTCTTCACCGAGCTCACCAGCTGCGACAGGAGCATCGGCCGCTCTGCACCGACCGGCGTGCCCGCCGCCGCGAGGCCCGGCCCGCGCTTCCCCGCGGCGATCTTCTCGACGCTCGATTTGAACTTGGCAAAGTCAATCTTGGTCGCGGATTCCGTCATCCACTGGATCCTCGTCTGCGGCGACGCCGCCGACATCTCCTCGCCGACCAAGTCCTCCAGCGCGGTCGCCGCGTCCCCACTCAGGTCATCCGGCCGCATACCCCGCTTCCACGCCTCCCTCGCCAACGCAGCTGCGCGGGTCCGCTCGTACTTGAGCTCATCCTCGAGTTCCTCCACGTGGAGCTTGTACGCCTCGTCGGCGGCGGCGTTTGCCCGGGAGTTGGTCTCGTGCTGGCTCTTCATCGCCGCGGCGAATTCATCGCGAACCTTGAGCGCGTCCGCGGCTGTCTCCTCGGCGATGGACTGCGCCGCCCTCGCGCGCTCGCACTGATCGAGCAAGGTTTTGTTCTTGTCGGACGCGACGCCGAGGTCCTCTTGGAGCCGTTTGATCTTGGACCGCTTATCCTCCAAATTCTCGCGGAGCTGATTGGTTTCCATCTCCAGCATGATGGAGTGCCCGTCGCCCTCACCCTTCATGGACTCGAGTTCCTCGTGATGCGCCTTTTTCATCGCGGCTGTCCGTGCGTCCACGTTTCCGAGCTTCTCCTCCCTGTCCCTGAGCACCTCCTTTAACGCCTTGACCTCGGCGGTGAGCTGCGAGAGCTTCAGATCCCGGGACGCCACCGTCTTGTGCAGCGCGACGATTTTCTTCTCCGCGTCGGCAACCGCCACCTGCATCTCGCCCAAGAAGAAGAGGCTCTCCTTCTCGGTGTCGTCAGCCTTGGACTTGTAGTCCGCAGCCTCGGCTTTGGCGGTGGTGATCATCTCGTCCGCGGCGGCGAGTTCATCCTCGAGGTGCGCGATCTTCGCCGCCGCCTCGGCGGTTATGCCCCCCGCGTCCGTCACCTCGGACCTGAGCGACACAACCGCGGCGTTCAGCCGGTCCACCTCCGCGGCGCCAGCCTCCGCGGCGGACTCCGCGGCGTGTAGCCTTCCCTCAAGCTCGCGCGTGGCGTGCGCGGCGGCGTCCTCGCGCTCAGCCTGGAGCTTCGCGGCCACCTCGAGTCGCTCCTCCTTGTCGCGGCGCTCGACTCGCAGTTGGCGCTCGGCGTCGACGAGCCTTTGTTCGAGCTCGAGGGATCGATCCTCCGCCGCCTTGAGAGCAGCGCGCGCCTCTTCCACGCGGACGTTGGCGGATGCGACGTTGGTCTTGGCGACGTGGACCTCGCCCTCGAGCCGCAGCCTCAACTGGCGGTCCACGTCGGACGAAACCTGCGAGCGCCGCGCCGACTCGAGTTCCCCGGTGAGCCGGGCAACCTCCTCGAGGGAAGCCTTGAGTTGCGATTCAACAAACGCCACCCTCGCCTCCGCGGCGGATTGGACTTCCCCTACCCGCGCCTCCGCCTCCTCCACCTGGTGCCCGAGCTCGGTTCGCATCTGGAGCATCTGCCCTTCGAGTTCCGCGCGTGTTTCGATCACCTGCGCGTTTGCGTTTTCAACCGCCTCGTCGGCGGCGGCGGCGAGACCCGCGAGCTTCGTCCGTTCAAACGCAGCCGCTCGCTCCGCCGCCGACGCCTTCTCCACCAGCGACTGCGCCTGCGCCTCCTTGCTAGAGACGGTCGCCTGGAGAGCCTCCGCGCGGGACAGCGCGGCGGCGCGTTCCTGCTGCGCGAGGTGTAGCCTGTGAACGTTTTCGTCCCGGTTGGACGCGAGCGATTGCTCCAGCGTCCGCCTCGCGTTCTCGGCGTTTTCAAACATCTGGTGGTACTGGTCCCGTTCCTTCTTCACCGCGGAGGCCATGCCAGCCTTCGTGGAGACCTCCCTGAGCTGCTCGTTCATGTTGCGCACCGTCTCTTCGCGCTCCGCCAGCGACATCTCGAGCCGCGCCACCGCCCGCGTCTGGCGCTTCTCCGCGGACATCGCCGCCATGAGCTGATCCGTCACCGTCCTGAGCTGAGCGTCCCGGGAGTCGAGCTCCTTCTCCATCGCGTTCAACACGTTCTGCGCCGCGTCCGCGCGCTGCTTCAGCGGGGACAGCGCGTTGGACTTTGCGAAAACCTCGCTCTGGAGCTTGGCGCATTCAGCCTCGCGCGCCGCGAGTTTGCCCTCGGCGTCGGACACGGCTACGTCTCTCTCCTCGAGCTGAAACTTCAAAGTCTCAATCTCACGCTCCGCAGCCTTGACCTGCGCCTCGTTCTCGGACTTGAGGTGGAGGATGAGCGCCTCTTTGTTCCGCGCGTTTTCCTCCTCGGACGGCCGGGGGGGTGACCCCGCGTCCTTCTCGGCGCGCATCCGCTCCTGTTCCGCCCGTAGCTCGTCGAGGTTATTTTGCAGCGAGAGGGCGTACTCGGCGGCTTGGTCGAGCTCAGCCTCCTTCTGCTCGAGCATGGCGTCGCCGTCACGTAGCAGTTGGTCCCTCTCCTCGATACCCGCGCGGATCTCGTCCGCGGCGGCGGTCGCCTCCACCAGCCTCTCCTCCAGGGTGGAAATCTCCTCGGCTCGGGTGGAAACGATTCGCTCGAGCCCCGCCTTTTCCTCCTTTGCCATCTCGTACAACTCCTCAGCCTTGCGCCGCTCACTTCGCTCAACCTCGAGGCAAGCCTCCAGCTCCTCCTGCATCATCTCCACCTCGCCGCGTCGCGCGGTCACCTCGGACTCCCACTTGGCGGCGGCGGCGCGGGCGTCCGAGGCGTCCCGCTCCGCCGCCTGTTTCGCCGCCACGAGTTCGATCAAGCGCTCCTGGCTCTGCCTCGCCACGCTCTCCGCCTGCCGCAGGTCCTCCATGACGTCCTGGCCGCCGCCGTAGACGGATGACCTCCGGCCGCCGCCGAGGGAGACGCGTCCGACGCTGCTGCCGAGCGAGTCGCGGCCCATGATGTCGCCGCCGGATTGCATGTGGTGAATCTGGTGCTGCTTCTGCGCGAGTTCCTTGGCGCACTTTTCGAGCTCGAGTTGCGTCCGCGCGAGCTTGTCATCCTTGCTCGATTTGGCCCGCTCGGCGTCCTCCCTGCACTTCTCCGCGCGCTCGAGCTCGGCGCTGAGCTGCTGGAGCATACCCGCCTGCGCCTCGATCGTAAACTCCTTCTCCTCGACGGCGGCGAGTTTCTCGAGCCTGGCCGACTCGAGCGCCGCGTGAGCCGCCGCCGCAATCGCCTTTTCGCGCTCGAGCTCCGTTCTCCGCGTCTCCGCCTCCGTCTCCAAATCCCCCATCTTGACACCTAGGAGCGCCAGGTTGGACTGCATCTGTGTACGCTCTTCATTCATCGTAGCCATCTGAGCCGCGAGGAGCTTCTCCCTTCGCTCCGCCTCGTTCTTCTCCGCCAACGCGACGGACCGCGGGGACGGACCGGTTTGTGTTTGTTGCTTCTCCCGCGATTGTTGTGGCCGCACCGGCTGCGTTCCTCCCGAGGCTGATCGGTGGAGTGACGCCCTGGCCGCGGCGACGGTCTTCGCGCGGCTCACGCCGCTCCTGGGCGTGGACATCACCGGCGGGCTGGAGTACTGCGGCGCGTTCATCCAGGACGTGGCCGCCATCTTGATCCCGGGCCCCGCGCCGGATCTGACGACGTTGTTCAGGCTGGGGCTGTGGTGGTTGGAGACGTCCACGGACCGCAGGCTCGCGACGAAGGCGGAGACAGCCTCGGGGGACGGGACGAGCGCCTTGCCCTGCGACGGCGGGGTGTTCTCTTTGGCGGCGCGTACGGCGACGGGCGGCGACGGGGTTCCGCGGGTGACGACGCTCGCCGTCTTCTTCTTCTTCCCGGAGGAGGAGGATGGGTTGGGCGGGCGAGCGGCGGTGGCGGTGGGTGGGGAGATGGACTTCTTGCGACGCGCGGCGGCGTCGTTCACCGCGAGCTTGGCGCCCACGCGTCTATCCTTATCCCATTGCTGGACCCCCTCGCGCGCGGCGTGCAGCCGGGACGTCGGCGTGCCCTGCGCGACGGACCCGACGGTCCCGGACGAACCCCTCCTCGAGTAGTCCGATACGCCGCTGATTGACGGGCGTGAAGATGCCGCCCCGCCGCCGAGCGAGGTGCGCCCGCCGATGGACTGACGCTTCCGCTGCGCCTCCTTCTTCTTCTTCCACTCCTCGAGCTGACGTCTGCGCTCGGCCGCGGCGTCGGATTTCCTCCGCGCGGCGGGCGGAGCCATCGACATCGCGCACCTAGGAGCTAACACTCAGGTGCCCGAATGACAACGGCTTCCGAGATAAACTCGCGGGGGGATGCGGGATGCCCGGGGCGACGCGCGCGATACGACGGGCGGTCCGAGGCGCGGCCGCTGAGGTCGCCGGATGTGGGGCGGGCGTTCGGCGCGCTGTATCGCACGGAGACGATGCGTGCGCGACTCCCCGCGATACTGACGCGCGGGATGAGAGACCCGTTGACGAAAAACGTTTCTGGTTCCCCTCCGCCGAAGTCGGCTTCGCGGAAGATCCGAGATGAATTTTTGTCGAAGCCTTTTCACCCTCTCACCGCTAATAACTACGTTCGCCTCTACTCCCCCTTAGCCTTCCTCGACCGCACCCTCGCCGAGCTCCTCGTCGCCTTGGACGTCGCCCTCGCCTTGGGTGTCGCCCTCGCCTTTACGGACTTACCCCACACCGTGTGGGGCAATCCCCTATTGACGTAGAGTCGAACCAGGTAAAATAAGAGACACGCGTGGGCCACGTGAGGGATGACGTCGTCCAGTACCCATGCCTTCGGTACGCACGCGTTACGTCCGAGCCACGCCGCGCCGGTCGGAGTCAATGGAACGAGGTACGAGTAGTCCACGGCGCCGCATCGAAGTTTATTACCGATTGAGACCAAAGGCCCGCCCGGCGCCGCCGCCGTGGCGACCGTATGCGTCGTCAGGCTCCGCAAGTACTCTTTCAATACGGCGACTGCCACGACGGGCCACGGTGTTCGTTTGGACGCGACGACTCGGTCGGTGCACTGCTTGAACAGCGATGCCGCCGCGCCGACGGCCGCGCCCAGTGCCAGCCGTGGGCCCACGGACGCGGACGCCGCGAGCCGGAGGGTCTTTCGCATCGAGTTGAACTTGTTGAACCCGGCGACTGCGTGGAGCGTACTCCGCGACGCGGTGCCCGATGGTGTGCGTGCGGTGTACCTTCGTATCAGTGCCGCGGGTGCCACGTTGACGATGGCCCACGCGGCGGTGGCGTCCGTGAGGTTCGCGGGGATCTTCTCCCAGAGGTTAGGGACGCCCTCGGTTGGCCAGGTCCAGAGCAACGAGAGCACGATCCTGGAGGCGAACGTGCAGAGCATGGACGCGACGTAGCACCAGAGCGTGTGCGAGCCTGGTACACGCTCTTTTCCCTCCAGGAGCATGTGTTTCCTCACCGCGAGCGAGTAGAACACGTGGTTGGCGAACCTGAGAAGCCTCTGCGAGGTGGTGGTGCGGAGGGTGTGGGGTTGAGTTCGTAAACGCGTCTGGGTGATGAGAGGAGGGTCATCATGGTGGGGCATCATCGTCGGGTGTCCCCACGCACCATCGGAGCGTTCGCCACGATCAGGTCCATGTTGTGCGCCAACACCAGCACCAGCGGCAGCATCCACGATACGTCGGTCAATCGAGACATCGCGTCCGTCGGCCAAGGCGCGTGAGCGTCCTGTGATTGGCTTCCTCGCTCTCGTCCGTGCGGTCAGCGGCGGACAGATTCGATGCCAGCCTGGATTTCGAACCTCGGTTAAAAAGCCCGCGAATCTGGGGGACGGCGGCCAGTCGTGGAGGCCGCGACGCACGAGTCGGCATCTCGAATCGCGCGATATGACCACCGCGGAGGAGATCCGGTACGCGGACGCGCTCGGCCACGACAGGACGTGGGGAAGGACCTGGGGACGACGGTCCACGGACCTCGGAGACGAAGACGCCGCGTCCTTCAGGAGATATTTCTCCAGAACCTCGGATCATCGAAGAGGAAGTGACGAGCGGGATGCCGACGGGCGGGAGGCGTCCACCTCGGACCGCTCCGAGGCGTCGGTCGAGCGGTTGGCCAAGCAGGCGCGGGAGTATCAGGTGAGTGACCCCGCGAATCTCACCTCACGAGGCACCGAGCGTGGGATCACGAACCGTCGTTTGATTTCAACCCTCGTTTTCATCATCCTCTGACCAACTCCGTCGCACCTTCCCCGCGCTTACCTACCTACTCTCAGGCCAAGCTGGCGGAACGGACGAACGAGCTCGACGCGGCGAAGGAACGGAACCAGCTCATGCAGGAACACATAGAGAGCCTGACGGACAAAGAAGACATCGTCCGGGGCAACAAAGGGTCGCTCCTCTTAGTCGTCATCTTAGTACTCATCCTCGCGGCGACGGCGTCGGCGTGGTGGTGCGAGCCGGTGGGGGTGCGAGTGGCGAAGGCGATGGTGACACGGTGGGGGGGCACGGGCGACGGGACGTGCGGCAAGGGCAGCGTGCTCGGATCGCTGTTCAGCAACTGACGACTAAGTTGAACAGAGTTGAACAGTCGACGGATTCGGCCTCCTCTTAAAATTCGTCATCCTCGCCGGGGAACCCTCTTGAAGACGACCCTCCATCGGGCGCGTTGACGACCCTCCAGACGCGATACACGACGTTGACCTGCGATGGAACGGGATGTGACGTGTCAGTGCCACGTACTAGCGATGTACTTTTTGTAGTGGGAAAAACAAACGAAACGAAAGAGACAAACAAAGAGACGCCGACTCACCGCGAGCGCTATGTACATCAAGTTTTGAACGTTGAACCGCTTGGTGCCGTCGAAGGAGTGGTATATCCACCGCCTCCACGCGGGCAGCTTGGCGAGGTCCTCCTTACCCCGATCCTCCTTCTCCAGCAGCTCCAGCATCTTGCGCACGGCTGGGTCCCCGAGGTCGATCCCCATCTCCCTCGCCTTGGCCTTGAGCTCCTCCTCCTTCCGAGCCTTGGCGCGGTTGGCGAGCTCCCGTTGGACCCGCGGGTTGTCCAGGTCAACACCTATGGCCTTACACCGAGCCTTGAGCTCTTGCTCCGACATGTTCCGGAACGCCGTAAGCGCCGGGTCCCCGTCTTCGTTTGTCTGGTTCCCCTCTGACTTCCCCTGCGATGAATCGTGTGTTCCCACCGCCCCGCCGCTTCTCTCCGCCGCCGAGTATAAACCGTCCCTCGAGTTGAACACGCCGCCGTAGGCAGCCTTGTCCTTGGCGCGCTGCGTGACGTGCGATGACCTGTGCACGTGCAGCGCGTGCCTGATCGTCGCGTCGTTGGGCGCGAGCAGGTTGGCGCGGGTCAGGTCGCGAACCGCGAGCTCCAGCGTGTGCGAGGTGTCGCCTTCCGCGTGGGCCATCGCTCTTCGGTAGTACGCCTTGGCGCTATCCGGATCAATCTCCAGAACCTCCGTGCACGTCCAGATGATCTCCCGTGACCCGTCCGCCATGTTCCCTTTCTTCATGCACTGCGCCGCGTTGAGGTATATCGAGCGGATCAAGCCGTGAGCCGCGGTTCGTTCGTCCCCACTCAGCGCCTCGTCGTCGTAGTGCTTCACGATGTTTTGTTCGTTGCCGTGATGCGTTCGGTTCCAGTACCTGAACACAGCCACCGCGGCCGTGTATTTGGCCATGGCCTGCGCGTATTTACCCTTGGCGAACAGGTCGTTGCCCTCATCCTTGATGGGCTCGGCGAACGCGATCTTCTCCGCGACGGACGCCGACTCTCTCATCTTGACGTAGGACTCGTCCTTGTCGAAGGTCATGGTGTTCTTCATGAACTCCGGCGAAGCCTCCCACGCGCGGCGCTTGTCCTTCATCTGCGCCGCCTTCATCTCCGAGGCTTTGCGCATGATGTCGTCGAAGCTTTGGTCGGGGTCCCTCGGGGCGCCCCGCTGAGGTCGAGCGTCGGATTCATCGTCGGAACCTGCGCGATGTTGGGAAGGGATCGGTGTGGGTGAGCGTGTGGGTGTTGGATCGACAGCGCGGGGAGGACACTCACCGTCGGACCCGACCTCCTCTATGCGCGCCATGCTAGACGCAGCCGCTCGTTGTTATTGCCCGTGAGTAGACGATATATACGCCGCGACCCGCGGGTGACCCCGAACCCAAACCGGCGCGTCCGAGAATGGGCCAGGAGCCGAGGAGGCGAAAACTCTGTATCTACTTTCCAAAAGATCTTCAGGCCTCAGATCCGAGGGGCGGGGCGGAGCGGGTTCGACACTCCGCTCGCGATGGATCCGGCGGAGAAGATCGCGCTCGCCGACTGCAGGGTGGGCGCGTGGGTGGAGGTCAGCAACGGCGGGAAGGAGCCGTGGCGCGGCATGATCGCCAAGATCGACGCGACATCCTCCCAGCCCATCGCCGTGAAGTGGGTCGGACGGGCCGCGCCGGGGCTCGCGGCCAAGCCCGGGGTTCGCTGGCCGAGCAACACCCCCGACGGGCTGTACACGTGGCGCGGAGGAATCCACTTCATCGAGCTGGAGACGCTCCTGGAGGTGAACGACTACCTCTTCCACGTCGCGCACCGAAAGGGGCTCGCCGCGAAAGATCTGCCGTGCAAGCCGACGAACGTGTTTTGCCACCAGAGGGAGTGCGACGGGCGGTGCGTCCGCCCGCCGGCGCAACCCGTCAACGAACCCGGGTTTAAGGCGACGCCCGCCAAGAATGAGGCGCCCAATGCCAAGCCCGGGAAGGCCAAGCCCGAGAAGGCGCAACCCGCGGCGAAGGCCAAGCCGAAGCCGCCCATCCCCAAAACAGAAAAAAACAAACCCGGGCCAAAGCCAAAGCTGAAAGAGGCGGCGGAGAAGAAGAGCGCGTCGGAGAAGGGTGCGGACAAGATGAAGGGTTCGAAAGCATTGGAAGCCGCGGAGATTTCCAAAAAGACGACGGAGGAAAAGAAACGAAAGTACGGCGAGGGCTTGGGGAAGTACTTCGAGTGGGAGCACAACATCACCGCGGATTGCCACCCGAGCCAGTTGCTGGTGCCGTTCACGTACCACACGGACAGGATATTCAACCTGGAGGAAGGCGGCGTGAACTATAAGGTGGAGAAACGTGTGGAGCGTTCCAAGTTGAAGTGCACGTGCTCCCGCTCGCTGCTGCCATCGCTGACGGACCATCTCGGGACGATCGAGAACCTGCACCAGATCTCAAAGGGAGCATGCCCGTGGGCAGGCATTCACTGCGGCGGCATCCTCTACCACATGCACGTGTACCAGGACCCGATGGGACGGGGGTACGGCATTCGCGCGCTGGAGCCGATCAAGAAAGGGGCGCTGATATGCGAGTACAGCGGTGAGGTCATCACCGGCGAGGAGGCCACGCTACGAGAGCACAGCTACTCGCAACTCGGCCTGTACTACCTCCACGACGTCCAGGGCAAGTTCCGCGAGAGCAAGTACACCATCGACCCGACGATGTACGGCAATGTGGCACGGATGCTGAACCACAGCTGTGATCCCAACGTGACGACGCTGGAGATAAACCTACCGAAGGAGACGAACGCGATGGGGGACGGACTACCGAAGGTTCCCAGGCTGGTGCTCTTCGCCAAGCGCGACATCAAGGCGGAGGAGGAGATGTGCATCGACTACTCGCCAGGCCGCACCGGGGACGACCTGAAGAAGGTCATGAGGTGCTTCTGCAAGACGCCCGTGTGCAAGGGGTGGCTCTTCTGACCTGAAAACGTAGGCGTGACGAATAGAGAACCTTAGGAACACGACAGAAGACAGCGAAACAAGCTCTCCCAGACCCCTCTTCAACTCCCAGACCCCACTTTGTTAGTTTCCCGAATCGGATCTTTTTTCGATCTTTTCGCAGGGTGGTTGCCACACTGCGTCCCCTTCCCATTCCAAAGGTCCTTTCAGGGAACGGGAGTCGAAATATTCCGTGCTTTTCGCAATTTTCACCGATAGAACAAGGCCGGTTTTCGTCGATGATCGAATTCGGTGTGAATCATCGCGTTTTCATTGGCTGATGGAACACTCCGGCCAATGGCGTTTGTCCAAGGCTGCACGCTCGGCGAGTAGCTCGCCGGTTCGACGAAAAGGGCAAAAATACGGCGCGAATGGAAAAATCTGAGTTTTCGGTGGGCTCGCGCCTTTGCGAAAAGTCTAATCCACGTTCCCACGCGGTAACAACTCGCGCCGATATCACTCACACGCACGCACCAGACGTGCACAACCCGGATTGCGGTCTCGAAAAGACTATTATACATCCGTTCGAAATGTCCCAGACAATCGACGCGGTGCGTTTCCCGCCCTTCACCCCCGATCGTCGCGCGATTGCGTTTGGGATTTTCGATCGCATTCGCCCGAATTCGCCCGAATTACTTTCGCCACATTGAACATTCCCCCGAGGCTCACCCGTATCTAACCCGCGATTCCGCGTTCCGTTCCGCAGCCCGAGCTCTCCAAGGGCTATGGTGAGTCCGTCTTTAAGGGCGCCGTCGCCGACAAGTACCTCAAGGCTGTCGGCATGACCGCCGCCGACCTCGACGATTACACCTGGATCAACGACAGCGCCAAGGCTGATAAGGTCGCCAAGGCTCTCCTCAAGTGGGGTCTCGATGCCGGCGCCTCCTCGTTCTGCCACTGGTTCCAGCCCATGGCGTCCACCTTCCGCCACGGTATGACCGGCCAGGTGCAGCTCAGCACCCTCGAGTTCAACGACGACGGCACCCCCACCTTCGAGCTCAAGGGCAAGCACATCCTCTTCGGCGAGACGGACGGTTCCTCCTACCCCAACGGCGGCATGCGCGCGACGCACACCGCGGGCGGCTACCTCTGCATCGACCCCGCCTCCCCGCCCTTCATGCGCGACGACAACATCTTCATTCCCGCCTGCTTCGTCTCCTACGACGGCAAGGCGCTCGACGAGAAGACCCCGCTCCACCGCGCGCACCAGGCAATGTCCAAGGAAACCGCGAGGCTCTTCAAGCACTGCGGCTTCGAGGTCAAGGGCGCCGTGAACAACATCGGCCTCGAGCAGGAGCTCTTCTTCGTCCCCCGCGAGGCCTACCAGCGCCGCATGGACCTCCAGTTCACCGGCCGCACCGTCATGGGCAAGATGCCCGCGCGAGGCCAGGAGCTCTGCGACCACTACATGAGCCCCATCAACATCGAGGCGGAGGTGTACGGCTGCATGAAGGAGATCCAGGAGCAGTGCTACAAGCTCGGCATCCCCCTCAAGACCCGTCACAGGGAGGTGGCGCCCAACCAGTACGAGTTCGCGCCCCTCTTCGGCTCCGTCATCGTCCAGACGGACCAGAACCTCATGGTGATGCAGATCTGCGAGGAGGTCGCCCGCAAGCACGGCCTCGCCGCGCTCCTCCAGGAGAAGCCCTTCGCGGGCGTCAACGGCTCCGGGAAGCACAACAACTGGTCCATCTCCACCCTCTGCGGCACCCAGCTGCTCAACCCCGGCGACCTCACCGCCAAGTCCGGCAACCCCAACCTCTTCCCCATCGTCATGGCCGCGCTCGTCGCCGGCGTCGAGGAGTACGGCGACCTCATGCGCCTCGCCATCGCGTCCCCAGGCAACGACTTCCGCCTCGGCGCGATGGAGGCGCCCCCGTCCGTCATCTCCACCTACCTCGGCCCCCAGCTCACCGCGTACCTCAAGGACTTCTCCGAGGGCAACGTGTACGAGTACAAACCCGCGACGTCCCCGATCAACCTCGGCGTCGACATCATGCCCATCGTCCACGCGCCCGCCGAGGACCGCAACCGCACCTCCCCTTTCCCCTACGGCGGCCACCGCTTCGAGTTCCGCGCCGTGGGTTCCTCCCAGAACGTCTCCCTGGTCAACACCGTGCTCAACGCGCTCACCGCCAAGAAGTTTGCGGAGATTTCAGAGGGCGTCGAGGCGGGCAAGGACGCCGTCGCCGTCGCGCAGGAGATGCTCAAGAAGCACTTCAAGGTGATCTACAACGGCAACGGCTACGACCCCGCGTGGCCCGCCGAGGCTGACAAGCTCGGCATCACCCACATCGACTCCGGCGTCGAGGCCATCGACAAGTTTGTCGCCGAGAAGAACGTGAAGATGTTCGAGGATCTCAAGGTGTTCGACGCCGCCGAGTGCGCCGCGCGCAGGACCATCCTCCTGGACCTCTACGTGGGCACCATCGAGATGGAGGTCGGCTGCATGATCGACATGATCAACCAGCACGCCATCCCCTCCGCCAAGGCGGCCGGCATCGACGCCGCGGGCATGTCCGCCGGAGTGGTCAAACTCGAGGCTGCGCTCAAGGAGATGCACGCGGCGGCTGACGAGTACGAGGCTGCCAAGCTGGCGCGCGTGCTCCGCCTCGACACCATGATCGACGTGCGCAAGGTGGTCGACGACGTCGAGGCTATCTGCCCCGCGGACAAGTGGACCCTGGCCACCTACAAGGAGCTCCTGTTCGTCGACGTGGGCAAGTTTGCGTAAATTTATGGATGAATGAAACGGCGCGAAGAGAGAGTGGGCGGGATGACGCGGCGCGAGTAAGACTTAGCGGCGCCGCGCGCTCGCGAAAAGGAAAGACCCCGAAACGGCGGGAGCTATGATATTGTTTATTGACTTGCTGTCAGTCGGTGTACGTACAGTGTACATGAAATGCCAATCTTCTGTTTAATGAGAATGATCATCTTAAAATCGTCTACGCGCTCAGAACAGGTCGCGCATGTATACTTTCTTACGCACCGCGTTCGTGAACCCCTCGTTGTACTTGTAGACCACGGTTGGCATCCCCCCTTCCTCCTGTTTCAGCCTCTTGGACCGATCGTTCCTGGACTCCTTCTTTTGCCCAATACCCCCCATGGCCATGGCCAAGCGCTTGGCCGCAGCCTCCTTGTGCTCCTCCGACCCGCCCACGCCACCCTGCTTGAGCTGCGGCTTCTGCTCGCGCTTCGCGGGCGGGGTCCCCGGCCCGTGCACGGCGCACTCGGCCCGGCGAATCTCCTCCATGCGAACTTCGTGCTGCAGCATCGACTTGACCGCGGCGGGGAGGACCCGGCGGGTCACGCCCCCGAAGGTTTTCTCACCCCCCGCGCCCTGCTCAAACTGCGCATCCTTTTTGTACCCCTTCTGCCACCTCTGCGCGCCCGTGCCCGGGAGGACGTAGCCAGCCACGTCGGACCCGAAGTTCACGACGCGATCCACCGGCGGGTCGAGGACCATCGACACCTGCGCGCCGCGGAAGGCTCCAAACGGAATACCACCCTCGGGCGGCGCCGCGTAAGTCAGCGCGTGCGATACCATCGTGGAGACGGAGTTACGCATCAGCCGCGCCTCCTCGGGCTTGAGGAAGTTGGCGGAGACGGGCCGAATCTCTGGGGAGATGGCGGTGAGGAGGTAGGGCACCGTCTCGCAGAGGGTCATATCGGACGACCCGGCCAGGAGCTTGCTGGAAGCCGCCCACCCGCGGAGCATCGTCTTGTTCTTGACCGCCTCCCTGTGCATCTTGCCCAGCTGCGGCCACTCGAGGTTAGACGCGGCCGGGGCGTTGCTGACGCACGCGTGCACGCCCATCGCGGCGGAGGCTACGTACGGCTGCAGGTGAAAGTGCCCTTTCTTTAACCCGGCGCCGATGAAGACGTCGGCGTCGACCATGGAGTTGAGAGCCCTGGCGGACTTGACCATGGACGTATCGCCGAGCCTCAGGTTGTTGATGTTCTCGACGAGCCCGCTTAGCACCAGGTCGTTGTCGCCGAACGAGGCAACCTGCGAGTAGAGGTGCTTAGTGTGCTCCGCGCGGGTCTGCTTGCGGGTGCGCTTGTTGGCGATGTGGCCGGAACAGAGCGCCTGCCACACGTTCCTGGCCTGCACGGTCATGTCCTTGTCGCCCACGTTCTCGTTCACGTCGCGCAGGGTCACGGCGTCCACGCCCTTCTGAGCGATCATCTGGAGGGCGTTGAGGCACGCGCGGACGTCCCCTTCCGCCTTTTCGGAGAGGGCGTTGATGGCCCGGGTATCCGCGCGGATGGTCTGCTTGGCGCAGACTTCCCTGAGGCGCTGGTTGAGCCTGGCGCTGGCGGGCGCGACCATGCGGAAGATCTTGGCCACCTCGCGAAGGGGCCTGAGCGCGGGGGCGTAGAGATCGTTGCAGATGCAGATGATGGGTCGCATCAGCGGGCCGGGTCCCTTCCGCCCCCGCGGCTTTTTCCCGTCGTCGGCGGCTCCGGGTCGTTCGTTCTCGTCGCCGTGCTTGCGCTTGTCCTTACCGCCGTTGATGATGCTCAGCAGCGCCTGGATCGCGCCCCTGCCCTCGGCGCCGCCCAACGCCCCGTCGATCTCGTCGATGACCACCAGGTTCGGGCGCTTATCCCCCATCACGGCTCGCATCTGAACCGCGTTTGTCACCTTGGTCTTCAACGCATCCGCGCCCCTGTCGTCCGAGGCGTTCACCTCGACGACCCTGTACCCCGCGAGCTTCGCGGCGACGTGCGCGAGGGTGGTCTTGCCGATGCCCGGTCCGCCCGTGAGCAGGAGGACCTTGTGCACCGGTCGTCCGTCCTCGTCGAGCGGGACGTGCGACGTGAGCGCGGCGGGTCCGCGACCTCCGCGACCTCCCCGACCGCTGCGGCCGCCCCGGTCGTCCCCGCCGCGTCCGCCGTCTCTCTGCGCCGCGAACTGCTGCTGCTTGAGGTCCCATTGCGTGGGCTTGGGCGGGGCCTTCTTGAACACCACGCCGTCCCAGGCCTTGATCCAGTGAAGCACCTCGCGGTTCACCTTGTCCTCGCTGAGCAGCTCGTTGAACTTTTTGGGCGAGTACTTGTCCACCCACAAGCCTTTGTCAACCTTCTTGGCAGCATCGGTGCTCGCCCCAGTGTCGGTGTTATCCACGGGGTCCGCGATGAGACCGTTCTTGATGCGACGATCGCGCTCCGCGAGCCGCTCCGACTCTTTCAGCGCCTCCGCGTGCCGCGCCTCCTCGATCTTGTCCAGCATGTGTTCGATCGATTCGGAGAGCAGGCTCGGCGCTTTGGTACCGACGGGCACGGACGCGTTGGCGAGCGCGGCGGTCATGGGGTCGACGGCGGCGTTCATGAGCGCGGGCGCGGGTTCACGCCGCACGAACACCCGTCGGCCATCGGCGGTGGTCACCGGCACGGCGACCCCGTCGACGGCGGCGGCGTCGAGCGCCGGGGCGTCGTCGCGGGCGTTGCTCGGGAGCGGCGCGCGTTCGGGGGCGACGTAGGGCTCGGGCTTGCCCTTGGGCTTGCCCGCCGCGTTGCCCGCCTCGTCCGTTTCGTCGTCGTCCGGGAAGAGCGCGTCCTCGTCGCCGCCGTTCGCGTTCGGTCCTTGGGTCTGGGTCGCGCCCGCGTTGGCGAGCCAGTCGAGATCTTCGTCGTCGGCGCCCGCCTGGGTCTGCGTGGGACCCGCCTGGGTCCCTACGGCGGGCTCGTCGAACGCGCCGCCGTCCTTGTCCTTGTCGGCGGCGGTGTTCTCCTGCTCCATCGCGTACATCATGTCCATCTCGTCGTCGTCCGCGCCGACGTCCATGTTGGCGTCGTCCTCGATGAGCGCATCGAAGTCGTCAAAGTCGCCGTCGTCCATGGTGACCGTCGGTGTCTCTTCGCCGAACGCGATTCACTGTACCAAAACAAATACCACCCGCGATGTCTCCGAGCGTGTCCTCGCTCCTCGCGTCGCCGATACTCGCCCCGATACTCCTCGCACGCGCGCGAGCGGGACTCTTGCGGTCGGGTGTGCCAACGTTTGAATCGGGAAGGTGCCTTGTATTTTTTGAATTTGGCAGTTTGGAGCCGATACCACGCCAGACTGCGGAGGTCTGCCAGTCCGAATTTTGACTATTCTGACCAAATTGAAAGCGGTTTGAAAGCGTAAAAGTTTTGAAATTATATTTTGATCGATTGAAAGCGTGTTGGTTTGAAACTGGAATTCTAGCTAGGGATGATCGGGATGATACCCAAAGATGATTTTTTAACTCAAGAACAGACCGTGAGAACGTGCCTCCGAGGGCTCACTTTGTTACCCAACACTTTACCGGACCCCGATGAACGTGATCCTCCTCCCCGGCTCGGGTTGTACTCCCACGATGGAGTGCAACTACTACAGTTGGCTCGCCAAGACGTTGGTGGATCGAGGTATCTGCGCGGACGTGCGAGTCACCGTCCCGGGGATGCCGGACCCGCACGTATGCAGGCGGTCCAAGTGGATCCCACATTGCGAGGAAGTGCTCAAGTGCGATGCCAACTCAGTGGTCGTGGGGCACAGTTCTGGGGCGGTGTGCGCGCTGCGTCTCGCCGAGCGCAACGTCCTACGAGGTATCGTGCTCGTGGCGGGGTACGACGACGATCTGGGCGACGAGAACGAGCGTGCGAGCGGGTACTTCGGACCGGACCCTTTCGACTACGAAAAAATAAAAGCCAACTGCGCGGGGGGCGTCGACTGCGTGATCGGTCTGCGGGACTCGTTGGTGCCGGCGGAGATGCAACGCGCGCTGGCGGCGAAGTTGGACGCGAGGGAGACGCTGTGCGAGCGAAGGGACCACTTCTTCACGCCACCGGCGGAGGAGATCGTCGACGCCATCTTGCGTTTCGCGTAAACTGTGAATGAAAAATAGACTCGTAAAATTGACGACGACGACGCCTCAGTCCTTCGGCTTCTTGAGCGCGTTGAACCGCGCCGTCAGGTCCCTAAAGTGCGTCTCCACTTTGTTCGGGTCCACCTGCGACATGTCCGGCTCCCCGAGCGGGTCCCCGGGCTTCGGCGGCGGCACTGGACCAAACTCGGGTTTCTTTTCACCCCCGAAAGCCGAATCAAAAGCCGCCGACTCGGACTCCTTCTCCCCGCCCGGCGCGTCCCTCTCCGGCGTACCCGCTATACCCGGCGGCGGCGACGGCTTCGTCGGGTCCGTCACCGGGGGCGGCTTCGCGGGGGGCGCCGCGGCCGACGGCGGGGTCAGGTCCGCGACGTAATCGTCGTCGGGGTGCACAGCTGTGTCCCCGCCTTCGGTCCCGCCGTCCTTGTCCTTTGACGGCGTCCCGGCGATGACCTCCGAGAGCGACCTTCCCTTGTCCATCCCACCCCCGCCCTGATGAACGCTCTTACCCGACAGAGAGTTCACGAGGAACCCCGGGGGAGGGAGCGGCGCGTTGCTGATGATCGCGGGCGGCTTGGCACCGGCGGGGGCGGTCGCGTTCGACGCCGCCGCCCCGCCGTGCGCCACGGCGAGCGCAGCCGCCGCCGCCGCCGCGTGCTGCGCCTGCCCCGCCGCCTGGGCCGCGGCCGCCGCCGCCTGCTGGACGTCCGCGTACCCCGCGACGCCCCCGCCTTCAGGGTCGGCGTTGTCCCGGTTGACCCGGCTGGGCGTGTGCGCCCGGGCCAGCGCCGCCGACGTTTCCTCCTCGTCGAAGGGCACCGCGTGTTCCTGGGCGATGGCCCGGAGCTTCTCGAGCTTGTCCTCGTTCGTCGGGGGTCGGACGCTGAGCTTCTGGATCGCGGTGCGGTTGACTCCGCACGCGGCGGCGGTGCCGTCGGCCTCGCATGCCTGCGCGTACTCCCGCCCGTACTTGGCCGCGAACTGGGCCTTGATCTGTCCGAGCTCTGGGAGTTCGCCCATGCGCTTCGCGGCGTAGATGCAGGTGGCGACCGCCTCCTTGAGGTCGTCTGGGAGGTCCTTCTCCTGCTCGATGAGCCTCAGCCTGACCACGAGTAACTCGCAGAAGAGGTCGAGGATGTCGAACGCCTCCAGGTTGGCCTCCTCCCTCATCACCCCCTCGATCCTCACCCGCGCGCTGTCCGTCTTGTTAGCTCCGATGAGATCCGCGATCTCCTTGCGCAGCGCCCTCACCGCGAGGCCCTTCTTGTTCTTCAGGAGCTTGATGCGACCGATGCATAGCCTCAAGGCGGTCTTGCACTTCGCCGGGTTGAACCCGCCGCCGAACAAGCCGAAGAAACCCATGGCTCCCTCCCTCTTTGGGCAGCGGGGGGGCGCTTCTTTAAATGGCATAAAACGTCAGCCTCGAAAAAGTCCTTCTCTGGAAAAATGTTCGGCACCAGCCGGGGCCTTATCCACTTCAGAGGGCGCATCCAGGACAGGTGTGTTCGATCCAGGGACCGTAGCCGACATCATCGGCACGTCCACGACCATGATCTCCGCGTGCACCGTGACCTCGGCGTCTCCCGCGTTAACACCGCGTCTCCGTGACCGCGTTAACACGATGACGCAGTCCCGATCGCAGATGAGCGGCGGCCGTGTGCGTGGCCTCCGTGTCTCGCTTCCCAAACGCCGGACCCCCGCGTCAAACGTCACCCGCGCAGCCTTCGGGGAGATCGAGCGCGCGCGTGGCCAGGACTACGCGTCCGCCGCGGAGGTCTTCGTCGAGGCCTTCTTCCTCCGCAAAGGAGGGGCCGCCGACGTCATCACCAAGTCGGAGCTCGCCTACCTGAACGGCGCGCAGAAGCGGGACATGGTGGGCCGATACAACAAGAGGGGGGTCTGCGCCATGTACGTCATCAGGGACGACGACACCGGCAAGGTCATGGGCTGCGTGGGCGCCGACGTTCAGACGTTCAAGGGCACCGTTCCGCTCAAGCGAGCGACCGAGGCGACCAAAGGGGAGGTGGTCGATCGGCCCGTCGTCGCCAACCTCGCCACCGCGCCCGCCGCGAGGCGGAAGGGCCTCGCCAAGAAGCTGATGGCGCGCATCGAGGAGGAGTGCAAGGAGTGGGGGTTCGAGGAGGCCGTGCTGGTGGTGGAGGCGAACAACTCCAAGGCCAGGAGCCTGTACTCCAAACTCGGGTACAAGTCCATCGGGGGCGAGCCGGACACGCCCAACATCGTCATCAACAAGGAGACGGGCAAGGTTGTCAACGGGGCGGTGAAGACGGTGTTCATGAGGAAGAGCCTGAAGGAGGGCGCGGGGGGTATGCTGGAGAACTTGGACATCACCAAGCTGGTCGGGATCTTGGGCGCGGCGGCGGTGGCGGCGAAGTTCGCGCTCGACGCCCAGTAGTTCCACAAATTTAAGTGTAGGTATTTTTTTGCGGTGACCAGAGCGGCCGCCTTTCTATTCATTAGTTTTACGGACGGTAATGACCATCCCTATATGTCCAAACAAGCAAGGACCTCCCGGCTCTTATGTTAATCCCTCAACGTCGCGCCCCTGTGCGCGACCCCACATTTGTTCATGTGTGTGTGTGTCACCTCCTCTGATATTTCGCCACTCATCAGGCCTTGCCCGCCTCCGCCGCCCTTCTTGAGTGCTCCCTCTGGAAGCACTCCAGCGTCTTGAACTTGGTATCGAGCAGATTCCTGATCTCATCGCGGATCGTCGGCTTGCTGCCGTCGGCGCCGCCCTTGTGGTAGTAGTGGAACGCCCAGAACTTCTCGAGCCCGTACAGCGAGCCGCTCTCGTAGTCCCGCAAGGTGTACTCCTCAAAGTCGCGGTAAATCAACGGCCTGAACCTCTTCTCCAAGCCGTACGAGTAGAAGCGGAAGAGGCACTGCAGGCCGTAGTGGTACGAGTGCCTCGCGTCCTCCTCCGCCAGCTGGCAGAACTCCTTGTACATCTTCGTGTTGAAAGTGCCGCGGAGAAAGTAGGACCAGAAGCGGAAGAGGGTGTTCATCTCCTCGCTGTTACCCGGGCCCAACCGCCTGCGCTCGTCGATGCACCGCTGGTGGAACGCCCTGTACTTCTGCTGCTTGAAGCCGTTATCCTCGAGCAGCGAGTGGGACGGGTGCTGGAACGCGGGGATGTCCCGCGGGGATCCCCAGTGCTCGGTGCCCCCCGGCGACGTCCCGTAGTTTACGCTCCGGCGGCGCTGGCCGAAAGAGGCGCTCCTCTCGCGCGGTGACGCGCCGTGGAGAAAGCCGCGGCCGGACTCGGAGCCCACGGAGGATCCCTCGCCGGTGCGCCAGTTGGGCACGGCCATGCCGCCCTCGCCGCCGTCGGTCGGGGTGGTTCCGAGGAGCCAGCCGATGTCGTTACCGCCGTCAAACCCGGCCATGGCGCCGCCGCCCTCCTTGTAGGAGGAAGGGAAGAAGTGCGCTCCGCCCACGGAGGAGCCGAAACCGTTCCCGCCTTTCCACGACGACCCCATGGAGCCGCGCGTCGCCCTCCACGAACCGGACTGCCCGCCGTTGGGAATGGGCTGCCCGCCGCGCTTGAGCTCCTTCTGGTAGAATCGGAGACCCTCGTTGATCGTCGCGGCATCCACGCCTCTTCCGTGCTGGCCCTTGCCGGGGCCCTTGCCGCGTTGCACGATCATCAGCCGCGCGATGTCGTCGTCGGTGATGATGTCGTCACCGTAGTCTTCGTCGGCGTCGTCGTCCTTGGACGGCGGGGCACCCTTGGGCTGTTTCTTGGAATCGTCATCCCCGAAATCCTCGTCCATCTCAAACATCTCAAACTCATCCTCGATGTCGCCACCCTTGTCCGCACCCTTCGGAGGCGCCACGGGGGGACGGCCGACGTTCGGCTTGGCTCCGTCGCCTTGAGGGTTAACCTTGACAAACTCCGCGGTGAGCTCCTCCATCGACTTGATCGGGGGTAGACCCGAGGGCGGCGGCTTGGGCGCGCCACCCGGGGGCGCGCCCGGGACGGTGCCCACGCCCGCAGCCGCCATCGCCGCCATGCCGCTGCGCTCCGACGCGGACATCACCCACGACTGCCAGTCGGTCATCTTGCGGAGCCTGTGGCCGTCGGCGCCGCCGACAGCCTCCACCTCGACGACGGCGCTCCCTTGGATCGCCTCCAGGACCACCGCGGGCTCTGGCGTCATCATCCGGATCCGGTTGAACCCCGCGATGACGGGCAGCGGGATCCACCCCTCCGCATCCATGCGCTGCCTGAGGAACAGGTCCTTGCACAGGTTCTCCACGGAGAAGTAGTACTCCACCTGCTGGCGCACCGCGGCGAGGATCTGGTCCTTCGCGGGGCCCGCCGCCATGTTTCTGTTCATCTGGTTCGGGGGATAGTAGACGCCGTGCATGGGCGCTTGCGCCTGGGCGCCGCGCGGGACGTAGTACTGGGCCGCCGCGGGGTTGAACCCGGCGAACTGCTGGCCCTGGAAGTTCCCGCCGCGACCGCCCCGACCGCCCCGCCCGCCCCGCCCGCCGGCTTCAAATCCAAACTGCTGCCCGCCGGGGTGTCGACCCGCCGCGCCGCCCCGCCCGCCAAAGTCGGCACCCTCGCGGCCGCCTCGTCCGCCGCGTCCTCCACGTCCGCGTCCGCCCTGGCCCTGCGTTCCATCGCCCGGCCCGCCCTGGCCGTCGTTGTTCTTGGCGCGGTTATTCTTCCCGGGTTGACCGGATCGTTTCTCGGAGTTGTCCTTCTTGGCATCCGCGCCGGCATCCTTCTTGGCCCGTCCCTTCTTCTTGGACCCGACATCGCCATCCTTCTCCTTGTCCTCCGCGCCGGGAGGTGGGCCCGGGGGCACCGGGGGAGGCTCCGCGGGCTTCTTGCTCGGGTCCTTGGCGTCCACCAAGGTCGGCCACGTGGGCGGCGTGATGGGATCGTTTCGCGCCGGCGTGCCCCACGCCTTCTTCGCGGGCGCCCCCGCGGGTTCCAGCCGTACCGTCTCCGCCGGGTTGGCCGCGCCGTCGGATGCGTCGTTACCGTGCTTTTCCTTGGCGTCGTTGACCTTGGACGCCTTGGCGGACCCGTGGGCATCCGAGGCGGCCGCGGGTCCCGGGGATGTTTTGCCATCGTTCGGACCGTCGTCGGGCGCCGCAGGGTTTCCGCCACCATGGGCCGGCTTCGACTTGACGATCGCCGACCAGGGCGCGTTCACCGGCCGGGAAGGTAACACGGGCGCGCTCTGCACGTGGTTCGAGGGGACGATGGGGTGCGAGGTCAGTTTTTGGGGTCGGATGGTGAGACGGGACGGGTATCGTGCGCCCGAGGGTTTCGGGGAAAACACCGGGAGGCTTTCGCTGCATGGGAACTTTTTGGTGTCGATGCGTCGCCGTGCGCGGCGCGGTGGGGCGCGTCGCGACGTGTGGAAGCTCACCTTCGCGGCTCCGGCATCGTGTGAACCGTTGAGTTCAACGTTCGCCTGCGTCTTGGCGCCGGTATCGACGCTCTCGGTCGCGCTCGACATGGTTTTCGACGCTCTCTCGGTCTCGCTTCTCTCGCGGGTCGCGTATGTCACCCGGAATTTAGTGCCGGTCTCGCCCTCACGGAAACCCGCCGCGCGCTCGCCCACGCGCCGTGAAAGACGAACCCGAGCGGTCCGTCCGTACCCTGACTCTGCTCGTTCTCGAGCCCCGAGGTCGAACGCGCCTTATTAATCAGGCGGATCGACTGCAGCGACGCCCAACGTCGCCCTCAAACCGTAGTAATCCCTTCCCTACTCTTGGAAAAGGCCCCACCCACTCACTCAGTTCGCGGAATCCTCACGCGAACGAAAACCGCCGGAAGTGACACCCACGCGGCGAGTCCCGGCGACCGTTAAGGCTCTGACGCGACGGACGACTTGCTACCCAAGCACGTGCTACCGTACGCTCCTCGCACGAACGCTTCACTCGTTCGCGCGACGCAGTGGAGCACCGGGACGGCTGAAGAATTCACTTTATACTCGTCACGCCGAGTGCCGAATAGCGGGCATTCCGCGGTCGAGGTGTGTTTTTAGTGATCTCAGCGTATTTTTAGTGCGCAGGGCGAGCGTTTCTTTTCGTTTCTCTTCGTCGTTTAGGGTTTACCTCATGGTACCACCCATTTCTCATTTGATTTGTATGAGTCTTACCCAGGGTCTTAATCAAGTATAACGTTTTCTTTGTCTGACCGATACACTATGGACGCCGTAATTTTTTGCTATTTCCGAGTGAGAAAGTTGCGAGTGAGAAAGTTGCCGTTGCGGACCTTCTCGGTCAGCGCGAAAAGCTGCATTTCGCTCCGACGCGTTGGAGAGTTCGCGTCGCGCGTCGGTAGTGCAAGCCACTGACGGTACGCCGCGCCACCTTGTCCGCCGGTGAAGACTTCAGACGCAGGCAGGGACGTTCGTATCCATCGCCTCGTGAGCGACACGATGGGCGGAGAAGACAAGCACGTCACGTTCAGTGCCGAGCCCGAAGCCTCCCCGGGCCCAAAGATTAAGCGCCAGCCCACCGGCCTGCCGTCGACGTATCCCGAGGACGACGAGCCAAAGACCGGGAAGGGCGGCGTCGCGTCGAGCACCGAGTCCCTCGAGGTGAGCCCCGTCGCCGTCGTATCCGCGCCGATGAACCCGCCATCGTCCGTCCACTCGCGACGCGTCCCGCAGATTTCACCGTTGAGAAACGGCCCTCACGATGCTTCATCGCACACCTCTCCAAATCCGACCTCGCTGACCTCCACGCTCCACCCTCGACCCAGACGTCCATGTCTCGGTACAGGAACACCGGTGGCGCCCCCGCCTCCGTGGACCCCGACTACGTCTCCCGCCTGGAGCAGGAGCTCGCCGCGCTCAAGGGATCCATCGCCGCCAAAGGCGACCCCCACGGCGCGTTGTCATCCACGCCGGTGACCTCAGCCGCCGCGAGGAAAGCCGCGCGCGGCGCCTCGATCCTCGCGGACCAGCTAGCATCCGGCGGTCGGTCCCAGGACGAAGACCTCGCCGTCGCCAAGGCTGTCTTCTCCGACGACAGGCTCGCCAAGTTTGAAACCGCGCTGGAGCAAAAGTTTAAGGCTTCCGGAGGGTACGACTCGGACCTCGAGCGCGAGCTGGAAGCCGCGGGCGCCACCCCGCTCGAGGTTCGCAAGCTCCGCGCGGCGCGTGCGGACGCGGAGGCCAAGGCTGACGCCTCGTACAAAGCCGCGGAGGACGCCGCGGTCAAGGCTCCCTTCGACCAACAGAATGAATGGATGGACGAATACCGCGACTCATCTTCAAACCCGGCCAGGAGTGGGTCCTCCGGTATGGCCATCGCGTCCGGTAAGGAGATCAACGCGGCGCGCGATGCCGTGGACGCCACGCGTACCGTCCCGCCCGTCGTCCGCGCCAAGGCTGTCTCCGCGCCCAGGACCAGGCGCGCGGTGTCGGCGAGGCCGAGCGGTAGCGGCGGCGTCGACTACCTCGGCGCCGGCGAGAGTCACGGCGACGGGCTGCCCCGGCCGGGCGTCATCGTGCGGCGCAAGACGGCGACCGTGCCCCAGCCGTTCTCGTTCGAGATGAGGGACAGGAACAAGCCAAAGTCCATCAGCGAGCAGAGGATGGAGCAGGATCTGGCGTTCGAGGCTGAGATGGAGAGAGCCGAGCTCGCGAAGCAGTTTCGCGCAAACGACATCCCGCGGCACATCTTCGAGTCCAGGTACCAGAAGATGCTCGAGAAGGAGGAGATGAGGCGTGAGGAGCGCAGGCTGAGCCGACGCGCGGCGCTGGTGGAGACGGAGCAGCCCTTCTCGTTCCACACCCGGGACGAGCAGAAGAAGAAGGAGGAGGAAGCCGCCGCCGCGGAGCGAGCCCGGAACCGAGCCAAAAAGTTCCAAAAGCCGTTCAAGGCGAAGGACATCCCGGCGGCTGTAAAGACGCCCAAGCTCGCGGCGCTGGAGGAGGAGGCGCGGCGGCGGAAGGAGGAGGCGCGAGCCGCCGCGCTGGCCAAGCTCGCCGAGGTCAAGGCGCCCGCCGCGGCTGAGCATAAGCACGGCGACGTTCACGACTCGGCGTCGAAGAAGAAGCAGTGGTCGTTCAAGCCCGCGCCCATGAAGCCCGTGCCCGACTTTGACGCGCTTCACGACAAGTTCTTCCGCAAGCTCAAGTCCGCGAGGGCGTCCAAGCCCACGACGGTCCCCGAGGAGTTCAGGCTCCACGAGAAGGACGCCAAGGCCAAGGCTGCGGAGCTGAGGAAGATCAAGAACGACATACGGCAGGACGAGCACCTGCCCGAGGTGCGGTGGCCGTTCGCATCCTTGCGCGCCAAGGTCAACTCTAAGCCCCCGCCCGCGTTCACCCCGCCCAGCGACGATTTCCTCCGCAAGAACGAGACCGTCGCGACCAAGCTCAGGCGGCAGGCTGTCGTCAAGGCTAGGAAGGAGGGTCACTTCAGCACCAAGGCTGAAAAGGAAGCTTTGGAGGCGACGCAGCGCGACAGGGATAACAGGCGAAGGGCGGCCGCCTGGGCCAAGGCGCAGACGGACGTCGCGGGCAAGAAGGCTCTCGACTTTGGCCGGTCGTCAATGCGCGGCGGGGACCAGCACACCAAGGCGAGACACGCGCAGCAGGCGACGCTGGCGAAGGAGACTGTCGAAAAGGTGCTCCTGGAGACTGGAGTGTACACGTACGTGGAGGAAGGGTCCGTCGTGTAACTGATATATATACCAGCGATAATCACATTTCATCAATACACGTGTGACACAGTCTAGAAGAAGGCGGCCTGCGCGAAGCCCGCGACCATCCCGAGAAACGCGCCGACGAGGATCAAAGTGAGCTCGTCTTCCTGGAACACCGGGTGCAGCACGCCCTCGAACTCCTGCCCGCTCAGCTGCTGCATCTTCTGCTTCAACGTCTCCTCCAGGTCGAGCGCCTCGTCACTGTACCCGTACACCGACGGTAAGTGCGAGGGGAGGTCCGCGGCGACACGAGCCACCACCGCGTCCTCGCACCGAGCCCACGCCTTCGGACCCATCGCAATCGACGCCGCGCAAATCAATCTGTTGGCCGCTCTCGCCTTACCCACCTGCTCCCGGGTCTTACGCTCCAGTATCTCCTTGAACACCTTCTTCGTCGTATCCGCGGTGAGAATCTCGCGCCAGATCAACTCGGCGGTGAGAATTCGCTCACGAAGGAGCTGCGCGAACTCCCCGCTCACCTCTTGCTGCCGGCGGATGAAAGCGCCGTGGAGAACAAAGCCAAACGGGAGCTTCACGGGCTCGACGGGCTCGAACATGAGCTTGAGCGCGAGCCAGTCGGTGGCGTACCCCACGAGCGCGCCACCGACGGCGAGGCTCCACCACGGGTCCCACACGAGCCACTGCGCCATCTGGATGATGCCGAAGAGGAAGCCAAAGTATAAACCGCTCCGCCGGATGAACACGAACTCCTCCTTCCCGCACCGCTGGAACAGCTCGATGATGATCTTCTTATCCCTGCACATGGCGCCCACGACCTGGGTCTTGACGTCCCATACCTCCGGGACCCGCTCCTGCATCTCCCCGAGCACCTCCGCCACGAGCTCCTTGCCCTGCTCCCTCGCCAGGTTCCGCCCCCAGTTCACAACCGGGTCCGGCACCGCTCCGAGGACGCCGCTGGTGCCCACCCACTCCAGCGCGCCGCCCTTGGTCTTGGCCACGTCGTTCACCACCCCGCCCGCGATGGAGTCGATGCCCGGGGTGAGCAACTCGCCGCACTTGGCCTTGTCCAGCCGCCCGAACACCTCCCTCACGTCGAGCAGCCTCTTGGTCATGAGGTCCACCATCGTGGTGCTCATCTTCTCAACCTTGCACGGGACGATGCCCTGCCACCCGATGAGTCCCGCGGGGGTGTCCGGCCACCGCTTGATGTTCAGACCGATGTACTCCTCCGGTGAGAAGATCATCTTGACCGCGAGCGCGTTGGTGATCCAGTTGACGACGCCGGCGACGATCGGGATGGCGCAGTACAGCGCCCACTGGGACCTGAATTTCACCGCAGCCTCCGCCGTCTTGAGCTGGACCCACGACTGCGTTGTCGGCGCGGGGTCCGCCTTACCCTTGCCCTTCTTCCCCGAAGCTTTCGCGGGCTGGGGCTTGGCCGAGAGCTCGGCGATCGCGCGGTTGTGAGCGCCTGATCCGGACGCCCCCGCCCCGCGATCGGTCGCACGCGGTTGTTGACTAATCGTCGACGTCGACGGGGTGCCCGCGAATGCGGGCTGGGCCCGGGCGATGTTGACCATCGCCGCGACCCCCAGCGCCGTGCCGAGGGTCAGTCTCCACGCCGGGGTGTGACCCGCGTGCTCGCGCGGGTCGCACCACCCGGTCTCCGTCCATCCCGCGCGCTCATCCCCGCCCGTGCCGGAGACGGCCCCGACCGTGCCGTTCGTCTTGGCGCTCGGCCGAATCACGCGCCGCCGCGCGGTCGTCACTCGTACCCGCCGCGAGATGACGCGATAGGGCGCGAGATGGCGGCGCGCATAGGCGAGGTCCGCGGACCCGGCCACCGCGAGCATCTCGACTAGGCTCGGAGGATGCCCGGAGCACGACGCTGGTGCCGTGAAATTTGCGCAACTGTTCCCAAGCCAAAATATGAATGGAAGGGTTGAAAATAGATCAGAGAGGGTTTAGCCAATCAGAAACGCCTATTTTGCCGACGTGGCAAACGATTCTTACTTGAAATAAACTCACTGTGCTTGTCGCAACCATCACGTTCCATCGCAGCTTGGCTACAGGAGAGGCGACGGACTTGGAGGAAAGGGGCGCGTCGCTCGAGCGTTCGTTTATCGAATTCACTATTAAAGGTCGTCTAATATTGCTCTATGGCCTTTTACAGCAATTGGTCTTACACTTGGAAAGTAAACACACCGAGGAGCCGCGCTTATTATCAGCGGGCTCGCTGCTGATGGTACACACACACGTTGGTCTTGAAGTACACAATGGCGGGGCGCCCGACTCGACGTCCCCACGTTCCACAAATTTCGGATGAACACCCAGTTCACCCCGTTTTATCATTTCATCATTTCATCCCCCCCCCTTGATCCGTAGGTAAGCTCCTCGCGTTCATCAGAAGCTCACGAAGCACTCGTTGCCGATGCAGCAGGTACCGTTGATGTCGCAGACGACGACGTTCGCCTTGCTGCGCATGGCGGGCACCGGCACGATGCGCCAGCTCTGGAGGAAGCTCTTCCTCTTGGGCGCCTTCGCCGCGAGCTTGGCGGTGGCGTGCACCATGCTGGAGAGGGGCTTGAGCGCGGCGGGTGCGATGAAGCCGGCGGAGTCCACCGCGACGGCGCACTCCTCCGACTCCATAGCCGCCGACATCTCCGCCTTGTGCAGCTCCTCCATGCGAGCGGACACGTCGGTGAAGAGCGCCTGCCTGAGGAGTAGGAGGGTCATGAAGCGCTTGTTCGCGTGCGTCTCGAAGCGGTTCACCCTCGCCAGGCCCTTCGCAAACGCCACCCTCGCCCACGCGCCCCACGCAAACGTCTCAATCGCCCAGGGGTTGGAGACGGGCGCCTTGGTGACGGGCACGAAGGGCTGCGCGTCAGCCTTGAAGGTGGACGCGGCGCTGGACTCGGCCTGCGCGGCGACAGCCTGCGCGATGGCGGCGATGCGAGCCGCCGCGGTTTCCTTCTCCTCGACCGCGACAACCTCCTCCTTGGCAACCTTGGCGGTTGTCCAGCTGTTGGACTGCTCAGCCCTGGAGCCGGTCTTCTCCCACCTCCACCTCTTGCTCTCCGCGGGGGAGAGCTTGGGCTTGTCGAGGTTCACCTCGTCGACCGCGGGGACCGACGGGGGCAGTGCCACCTGCGTGGCGGCGCCGCTGCGGTTCCCCGATGCAGACTCCCAGAGCTGCGTAAACTCGAAGGGTTTGAGGTAGGAGTGGCCGTAGACGAAGCGGCCCGCGGGGAGGTGCGCGAGGTGGACGCCCGCGTGCTTACCCACGAGGGTGCGCGCGCGGGGAGTCGCGGCGACGACGACGACGCTGCCGTCCTCGGCGTGGCCGAAGGAGAGCGGAGCGCTGCGGGGGGTCCACGCGAAAAACGCGCGGGCGGATTCGTCAAAGCACGCGAGTGAAAAGGCGTGGCCTTCGTCGTTGTACTGCTTGAGGAGGGCCCTGAGGGCGTGGGCGCGGTCGCGGGGATCGTGGATGTACCTGTCGCGCTCGGCGATGAAGGCGTCCACGACGCGCTCGGCGAGGAGCGTGTGCGAGAAGAGCGCGATGGAGACCCCTTTCTTGCAGAGGAGCTGCACGCGGCTCGGGCGCTTGGCGGCCATACCTCCGCGGGAATCCTGGACGACCACGGAGTGCGCCGGCATCATGTCGGCGAAGACGGTGGACTCGGAGTCGTTGGGGGTCTCGTTCTCGTCCTTGGGGCGGACCTGGAGCATGAAGAGCGCGTCCTTGAACAGGCCGTCGGCCTGGACTTGCTGGGGTTCTTCCAAATTAATAGCGGGCATGTTGATGACGGGCGTGTGGGTGGTGCGTGATGTCAAACACGGATGCGGAACGCGTGTGCGTTGTGTGTGCACTTAAGTGTGCGGGATTGCGACTCGGGATCCGAGTCGCCGTGTGCGGGTACGTGCGAGGGCTGGACCGACGCGCGTCTGTGTGCTTGAAAAAGTGATTGCAAATGGCGGTTCGCGGCGGCTTTTTTGCCGTAAAAATGAGAATCGCTGAGTCATTCGATTCATTCCGGCGTTTTGATTGGTCGCGCTGGATACTCTCTCGAATTGGACTAATGGCACGTGAATGAGAGACTGAATGACACATGAACCCCGATTTCTACGGGCTGGGAAGTTTCACGCAGATTGGGCGGGAATTTAACCGTCAATGTCCAATAAAGCACTTTTTACAATCTGCTTCGTCGCGGATCGAGCGCGAACCAGCAGCCGCGCATCGCGTTTTATCCCGAACCGTCGTTTGTCCGTTTGCGTTTGCCAGTTGCAAGCCTTGGGATTTCTCGTCAGAGAGTGCAATCGGGTTATTTCGTGCAATCGACGTGCCGTGCTGCGGGACTCGCTCATCGACACACTCGGCCGCGGGCACACGACGCGACGTGCGCTTTCCCTTCGTGTGCTTCCCGCACGCACGAATCGGCCGTCCCGTCCGGCGTATCCTCACTTCGCGCCTCTCCTGTAGAGCTACGATGAGCTACCCGTGTGCCGCTTCCGAGTGCACGAACGTGGGCACGAAGAAGTGCGCGACGTGTCGCGTGGTGTCCTACTGCTGCAAGGAATGCCAAAAGAAAGACTGGAAGACGCACAAGAAGCAATGCGCCGCACTCGCGATGTCCCCCGGCGGTGCGACGTACCGTGAGGTGTACAAAGACAAGGAAGGCGTGCACGTCTTTGAGGACATGGAGAGCGGGAGGAGTTTCACGCTCGGAGCCGCGGGAGACAACTCGGTCCCGGCGGTGCAGTTCGCGATGCAGATGATCCGCGACATGCAAGGGTTCACGGGGCCGTACACGATACAGAGGATCGTCAACGGCAAGCCGGTGACACCGCCGCCGCCGCACAGAATGGCCGTCGGAGACGAAGTCCTCGTCGCCATCGGGCAGGAATCCTTCCAACCCCCGTACACGGACGGGTGGAAGCGAGGCGTCGTGCGCAGCCTCGGGGACGAAAACAAGGGCGACGCCTTCGCGTACAAAGTAACCCTGACGGATGGATCCGTCGTGCCCGCGCACAGGGACGACCCTGATTTCGTCCGCCGGGTGGACGAGAACGAGGAGGGCAAAGCGATTCGCTTCGACGTGGGGACGGAGGTGGAGTGCCGGATCGGACCGAGCATGTGGACCCGGGGCGTGGTTCGGCAGCGAAACGCGGAATATCCGGGCTGGGGAAGGGGCTGGACCGATGACGGAGAGGAGCACCCGGGTTGGCAGGGGCCGAAAGACACGATGGCGTACATCGTGACGCCCGAGGGCAAAAGGTTCGACGAAAATCACGATGATCCTTACTCTACGTTGTCGGTGCCCGCGGACAAGGACGACTATATTCGGGCGTGGGAGCCGAGGGTACAGGGTTTAGGGTAGTGTCCGCGAGTGGCGCGACGCGTTATTCATACGAGTCGATACGTCGTTTGTTGCTATTCAATCTACTAGAGCTAACCTACTGCTTCCCTCGATGATCGTTTTCATCGTCAATCCCGCATCGTCAGCGCGTTCACGCGCTCCACCAGCGCCTCGCTCGCCCCGCTCTCGACGCCCACTCTCAGCAGCCTCCCGAGCGCGCCGGCGCACGTTCCAGCGGCGACCTCGTCGCTATTTTCATCAGCCGCGTGCAGCACCCGCGCCAGGCTCTCGACGACGCCGGGCGCGGCGGCCAAAACCGCGGCCGCGCCATCCGCGCCACCCGTCAGGTGCGCGATCGCCGCCGCCGCGTACGTCCCGACGACCGCCCCGGGCACCAACGCGGACCGCAACCCGGAGACCAGCCCCGGGACGGCAATCATCCGCGTCCGTTCCGCTCCGGGCCCGACGTTCTCGGCGAGAGCGCACGTCGCCGCCGCCGCCGCCGCCCTCGCGCCGTCCTCCCCGAGCAGCAACACCCGCGCCAGCGATCCGAGCGCGTCGTTCGGGTGGGAGACGATGACCCTGGCGGCCACGCGCGAGGTAGCGAGGTGGAAGATGAACCGGCACGCCCGCGTCTGAAAGTCGTCGTACGGTGCCTCTATTTGCACACACGTACGCATCATCAGGAACGACGACGACCGGGGGTTAATCGACAGATCCACCGCGAGATCCGCGTCCCCGTCAATCCGCGCGCACGCGATGATCCCGCCCAGGATACCCGCGCGCTCGCCGAGTAGACCCAAGGTCTGCGTTTCGTCCAACGCCCCCGCGGATACGAGCGAGCCGAGCGCCGCCGAGGCGTACGCGCCGGCGAGTTCGCTCGACGAATCCTCCGAGGCGATTCCGATTTGCCCGTCGACGCGTCTCGCCGCGACCGCGGCGGCGGCGTGGACGCGGCCTATGAGCGCCTCGAACGGCTCGGGCGACGCGACAGCCTCTGTACACTCGGTGACAGTCGCGAGCGACGCCAACGCGACGGTGGATTCGACGCCGGCGTCCCTGTCCGAGTCGGCGGAAGAAGTCTTTGCATCCTCGGGACCCCGGGACCCGAGCGAGTTGTTAGACGAGACCGGTCCGCGTGAGTTTGGTCCGCGTGAGTGGTTCGGGGTTCCCGTCCCACTCGTGGCCTGTGAGGAGAAGACGTGCGCGTTGTCTGGATGCGCGAGTTTCGCGAGGCCGCGCGCTAGTCGTTTGTACCCGTCCAGCCGGTCCCCCGCTAGCGCCTTCACCGCCCCGGCGCCCGCGTCCGCGAGTGTGGCCACGAAGGCGGCGGCGCTCGCGGCGACCGCGACCGCCGCGCGTGATGGACCTTGCGGCGTCGAGTACGCCGGGCCGTGCTCGATGGCCTCGAGGACGCATGTCGCGCAATCCGTCGCCGCCGACTCCAGGGATGAAACGTCGACGGCTTCGTCCCCCGCGAGGGCGGTTAACGACTCCAAGCCGCACACCTGCGCGACGGGATCCACGCCCACGCGTCTCGAGCTGACGAACGCCTTGGCGATCGCGTCCATCGTTGGACCCGCGCGCGCCATCGACAAGGTTTCTCGGGTCGGCGCGTCCGCGGCTAGGTTGGCGAAGACGCTCAGGACGTACCTCCGAAGCCTCGCGTCCTTGTCCGCCATCGCCCTGTTCGCCGCGGCGGTGATCGCGTTCAAGGTCCCGGGCGTGTTGGCGAGTGACTCGAGGGACGATGGGTCGTCGCTCAGGTTCACCAGACATCCCACCGCGGCGTGCCTCTCCCCGACCGAGTCGGACCCGAGTGAGACGAGAACCTTTGCGAGAAAGCCGGGCGTCGATCGAAGCGCCTTCCTCCCGGCGGCGGTCAGCGCCAGGTTCCTCGCGGCGCCCGCCGCCATCTCCCTCGCCGCGCCAGGTCGTGGCCCGCCGAGGAGCCGCGCGAGGCCCGGGATCAACCCGGGCGCGGGCGCGAGTAACCCCGCGCTCGCGGTGTGAGCCGCGATGTTCCCGACGGCGGATGCCGCGTGCGCGAGCAACGCGGCGACCGACTCCGTTTCGTCGTCGATGGCACCCGCGTGCAGGGCATCTACGAGCGCCGACACCGTCCCTTCGGTGGATACCACCCTCGCGGCCACCGCTGGGACGCGCGTGAGCAGCGCGACGGCGGCGGCGGCGGGAAGCGCGCCCTCGATGTCACCAAGCGCGCCCTCGACGTCACCCCCGCGCCCCTCGATGTCTGCCCCGCCCCCGTCGGTTCCCGCTTTTCTCGCGCCGCGGAGCAGCTCGGTCAAGCCGGCGAGGACGCCGTCTGCGGTGCACACAGCGTTGGCGCACCGAACCGCGCGTGATTCATCCCGCGAGACGGTCGCGCCGCTCAGTACCGCGCCCAACGCGCCCGCCGCGGCGACCCGCGCGGCTCGCGCGGACTCCCGGTCCACGCTCTCGTCGCCCCCCGTGGCCAGCAGCGCTGCCAGCGAGGCGATGGCACCCTCCGTCTCTTCCACGTGCCACGCGCCGTCGCCCTCGGCCAGGCACGCGCTCCACAGCGCCCTCGCCGCGGAGATTCGCTCCACCGGGCCCAGACCCGGGCCACCGCGGCACATGCGCGCGAGGCCCAAGATCGCGCGCGGGTCCGCCAACGCCGTCGGCGCGGGAGCCTGTAAAACAAACACGACGTCAGTCATTCAGTCAATTGCCCATACAGAAAAAAAATAAACTTACCACTGAGCAAATCGCGGCGAACACGTCAGCCGCGACGACCCGTACCCCGTCCGCACCAGCGCTGGATTTATGCCAGGACGCTGGCTTTATGGACGATTCCCTGGTTGGTGGGGATGATTTGGCATCGCGGGTATCGCGCTTCGGTACGTCCTCGTCGCCGTACGTGACCTTCCGTGGGGTCCTCGCCGACTCCTGATCGGTGGGATCCGCGATGGGTTGCATCCCGAGGACGCTCTGCTTGCGGTGGTGCCCGGTGGCCCCGTCGCGGTCCTTGAACGCGGACGCGAGCAGCGCGCGAGTGGACGGCACCGGAGCCGTGCACACGAGCGTCCTGTCCGCGGCGGTGCACATCCTCGCGTGCGTTCGCTCATCGAGGAACCCCGCGAGAGCTGCGGGGGCGTTTTTGACACGAGCCAGCCGACCCGGGACTGTGTGGG